>Ga0209084_1000124_pt1 | contig 72238 bp, 65 predicted proteins | sample C_130820_MF_Meta_FD_187309 | JGI IMG/M metagenome (GOLD analysis project Ga0209084, IMG submission 187309) | Freshwater microbial communities from Lake Croche, Canada to study carbon cycling - C_130820_MF_MetaG (SPAdes) (version 2) | ecosystem: Environmental > Aquatic > Freshwater > Lake...
GTATTTTCTCACTCATTCAATACATTTGATAAACGTTTATTATTAAAGAATGGAAGTAATATTCGGAAAACATTGTATCATCCTATACATATAATAGAAGGAGAACAAAATCAACGATTTTATTTAAGAGAAATGGAAAGATTATTACATTTTTATAAATTTATTTTTTTAAAAAGATTAGATTATATTAAAAAAAATGATACGAGAATTGTTGCCGATAAAAGTTCCAATAATGATGAATATGACAACAATGATGAGTTACGAGGAGAAGAGATTGGAACAGATACTGAAATTACGAGAAACAACAGTGAACTCGTTAAATAAAAAAATAGAAGATAAAACGCAATTGATAGACGAACTTAACGAAATTATAATTAAAAAAGAAACTATTATTTCAGATTACTTGGATACATTTGAAGATTTAAAACCAATACATAGATTTAGGGTATTTACTACATTGGTAGATGCTAAATTGAAAAAAACGGTGAATAAAAAACGTTATGTCATACAGTCAATACAAAGATTAAAAATTCAACGGGATAATTTTATAAAACAATCATATCACGAACAATGTATAGAAATTGCGTTTATAGATAATGATTATAAAAAAATCACATCATTGTGGTGCGATAAATACACGAATTCGCATAATTCGTTAGAGAAATTATTTTCAGCACTTCAATTCTTTATAGAAGATAGAACAATTCAATTTATAAAAAAATTTTCAGATAAAGATTGTATATCCGAACATATTGATTGTATGTATGGAATACAACTAATAACGGCGGAAGGTATGTATGATAAAAGTTCATTTGCTCTTTATCACAAAGAACTTTCTAAGAAGGGTAATGTAGATAAACTAAGAAAATTATTATTGGAAGCAAAAAGAACGTTCAGAAATTTTATGTTACATTTATATGGTAATTATTTCCCATTGTTATCCGATGATATCTTAGAACAAATTCTTGATTATACCCATACGAATTATTTTATAAAATGAAAATATTTTGTTGGTCGTTTATATAAATAACTGGTTGATAAAATTCAATACTTTTATATTGTGTTATATTTTCATTCTTTTTTATACTTGGTATTATCGTAACTTTTTTTGAGAACGATAGAAACGCCAAAGTTATGTTATAGAGAATGAAAATATATTGTGTCATTTTTACTTTAGAACATATTTATTATTAAAGATTTAGTTCATTTTTATTTTATCAGCTAGATATAAATGAGTCAAAGATACCGCACTTGTATAACAAATCCATATATATGTCCTGACACTATAGCTTGTCAATCGCCTAATATTAACATTGTTACAGTAGGGAGCACAGGACCACCTGGAGTGACTGGACCTACAGGTGCTCAAGGTGGGGTTGGTCCAGCAGGAGACACTGGGGAGAGAGGATTTACAGGAGACACTGGAATGACTGGATATACAGGTCCGACAGGTGCCCAAGGTCCAGGAGTTGGACCGACAGATAATTTAAGAGTTGCTTCTATTCAAGCTGATACAGGGACTTTTGAATACTTAACGGGAGGAACAGCGAGTTTTGAATATATAAATGGAGGAACAGCAACGTTTGATTACTTAACAATTAATAACCTAACTTTTACAGATATTGTTTGTGATACGATCATTGGAGGAACGGCAACTTTTGAATACCTAACTGGAGGAACAGCGAGTTTCAATTACTTATCTGCGAATAACATTACATTTACAGATATTGTTTGTGATACGATCATTGGAGGAACGGCGACTTTTGAATACCTAACTGGAGGAACCGCAAGTTTTGAATACTTAACGGGAGGAACAGCAAGTTTCAATTACTTATCTGCGAATAACATTACATTTTCTGATATTGTTTGTGATACAATCATTGGAGGAACAGCAACTTTTGAATACCTAACTGGAGGAACAGCAAGTTTTGAATACTTAACAGGAGGAACAGCGAGTTTTGAATACTTAACAGGAGGCACAGCTAGTTTTGATTACTTGACTATTAATAACATAACATTTACAGATATTGTTTGTAATACGATTGTTGGAGGAACATCAACTTTTGAATACCTAACTGGAGGAACAGCAAGTTTTGAATACTTAGTAGGAGGAACAGCGAGTTTTGAATACTTAACTGGAGGAACAGCAAGTTTTAATTACTTAACACCAGCTAATGGAAATGTAATGACATTCCAAACTGGTTCAATGTTATTTAATTCGGCATACCCAATTATTGGCGTTAATTCGGATGAAAATTACATTTTTAATAATCGTCAAATACCTTCTCTAACATCAGGACTAGGACTGCGTAATGTAGCTATGGGAGCTAACGCATTATATAATGTAACTACTGGTAAGAATAATATGGCGTTTGGTACAAACAGTTGTAAGGATGTGAGTATAGATAATAATAATGTTGGGGTCGGATATGGAACTTTATCTAAGGTAACATCGTCAAATAATACTGCGATAGGTAGTGAGGCTGGAGTTAATTTGTTAACAGCAGATGGGAATACATTCATTGGTCGTTATGCTGGTTATAACGCAAAAGGTGGAAATAATAATACAATGATCGGGTATAATGTAGATTTTAATCCTATAACCTCTACATTTAATAATTCAACCGCAATAGGATACAATTCCCAAATAACAGCATCAAATCAAGTAGTTTTAGGAACTTCCACAGAAACAGTTACTATTCCAGGAAAATTAACTGGAGGAACAGCAAGTTTTGAATATATTACTGGAGGAACAGCAAGTTTTGAATACTTAACAGGAGGCACATCAAGTTTTGATTACATCAACGGAAGCACAGCAAGTTTTGAGTATTTGTCTGCGAATAACATTACATTTACAGATATTGTTTGTGATACGATTGTTGGAGGAACGGCAACTTTTGAATATCTAACAGGAGGAACAGCAAGTTTCAATTACTTATCTGCGAATAACATTACATTTACAGATATTGTTTGTGATACGATTGTTGGAGGAACGGCGACTTTTGAATACTTAACAGGAGGAACGGCAAGTTTTGAATACTTAACAGGAGGAACAGCGAGTTTCAATTACTTATCTGCGAATAACATTACATTTTCTGATATTGTTTGTGATACAATCATTGGAGGAACAGCAACTTTTGAATACTTAACAGGAGGAACGGCAAGTTTTGAATACTTAACAGGAGGAACAGCGAGTTTCAATTACTTATCTGCGAATAACATTACATTTACAGATATTGTTTGTGATACGATTGTTGGAGGAACCGCAAGTTTTGAATATATTACTGGAGGAACAGCGAGTTTTGAATATTTGTCGGTAAATAACATTACATTTACAGATATTGTTTGTGATACGATCATTGGAGGAACGGCAACTTTTGAATACTTAACGGGAAACACAGCAAGTTTTGATTATTTAACACCAGCTAACGGGAATATAATGACATTTTCAACTGGTTCAATTCTATTTAATTCAGCATACCCAATTAGTAGCAATAATACGAACTTTATTGTTAATAGTGTAACATCCAAAACGTTATCATCGGGGACTAATAATGTGTGTATAGGAAATGGGTCATTAATAAATATAACAAGTGGTAATAATAATTCGGTAATAGGAAGCGGTAGCTGTACTAAAGTAGATACATCAGCAGACGTTATATGTATTGGACTTAATTCTTTAACTAACATTAATGGTATTTATAGTGGTTCTAATATTGCTATAGGAAATAGCAGTGGAAAAAATTTGGGAACAAGTAACGGTGGAGGTAGTGCTAATGTATTTATTGGAAATAATGCAGGTGGTAATCTTAGAAAAGGTTCACAAAATACATTTATTGGTAATTCTTCTGATGTTGCTGTTTTAGGGACTCAATATGATCTTTCGACCGCTATAGGATATAGTGCTATAATAACAGCATCAAATCAAATTGTATTGGGAAGTTCCACAGAAACAGTTACTATTCCAGGTGGGTTAACAGGAAACAACGCAAGTTTCAATTATGTATCAGGAGGAACAGCAAGTTTCAATTATGTATCAGGAAGCACTGCGAGTTTCAATTATTTAACTGGGAGCACTGCGAGTTTTAATTATTTATCAATTTCAGAAAATATAACATCAATTCCATTAGCTGTCGGTAATCCACCAGTAAATACAACAAATTTCAATACATTTGTTGAGATAACAACAACGCCGTATAATATTAATTATCCAACATATGAAATATATTATTTAAAAAATACATCAGGTGGTAATGTAAATATAAATTTTCCAATAGCAGACTCGGAACACATTGGCTGTAAATTTACTATATTAATTTATGGAGGAACTTCGGGGGGTGTAAATCTTTTAACGCCATCAAATGGTTCTTCATCGGGAGGTGGTTTATTGTATGCTCCTATTTATGCTAGATTTAACAATTATAATCCGATTGAAACGGCTTATGATCCGAATATAGGATATTGTAACAGCGGAAGACCGCAAAACCAAAGTATCACAGGTTTATCATATGGATTATGGCAACAATATTACGGTTCTGGATTAACGTATTTACCAAGTGCTACATTTGTATGTATGCCTAATTATTTGTCATCACTAAATAGTGAAGGTGATGATTGGGATTATTACGGATGGTTCCAAGTATAAAAAAGTTATTTAATTATTTATAAAAATGAAATATTTTTTATAAATAAAACATTTACCATAAAACAATATAGATAAATGGAATTTAATCCCGAAACAAGCAATGATGTTGTTTCTTCTATCTCAATTGTAGAAACAGATAAGAATGATTTAATAACAGAAGAAGAATTTAACAACACATATGTAATTCAAAAAATTGAAGAAAATAAACAAATAAAAGTTAAAAAAATTATTGAAGAATTACAACTAATTTATCCACTACAAGATGAATTACTGATAGAGTTATATAATAAGTCTATATCGATACATCAACGTAATATACAGGGAAATGGTGATTTTTTAGAAAATCATATCGTTGTTTTAGAATTAACAAAATATAATATTCCATTTAAACAACAAGTTACTATTGGTAAAGATGGAATAATTGTTGGATTTAATGAAAAAAAAAATAGATGTTATCATATTATTGATTTTGTGGTTGGAACTAATATTGAAGTAGGTAAATCAATATCAGAATATAAAGTTTTGAGCTGTAAGACTACTTGTAGAGAAAGATGGACCCAAGATGATTGGACTTTTACATATATTCCATCAAAATATATTTTATTAACATTATCAAACGATTATCCGTCAAGTGTTAGATTTAGAGAAACCAAACAAAGAAAAATAATAACTTGTTTTCCAAAGTTAAAAGATGATAGAATTTATAAATTAAATTACCAGGATTTAATTAATGAATTAATTTAGCTATAATATAAGTAAATAATATCTTTTTACAATACAAAAATGGCTTCCGAATCACCTAATCTTATTTGGAATGAAACATATTCTAGTAAATATATTCCCGTTCAAGTATGTGCCTCTCCATCTATTTTTGTAAATTTAAACCCAACTATAAATGACCCTTTGTCATCTATGCCATTATCTATACGAAATAAAAATAGAAGAGCCGCAATACTTACCGCACAAGTAAATGACCCTTCCCTTAAATGGGATGATACATATTCTGATGTAACAAATTCGTCTCCTTGTTGTATAGCAACATGTCCCCCACCATCTATTACAGTAAATACATCAAATGGTGGAAGTGGTGGAGGTGGAATTGGTCCCAATGATAATATAGAAACAACGGGAGAAATTATATGTGGTAAATTTACTTGTACGAATGACCCAACTGATGGAAATGGTATTTTTATCAATCCAAATATTTCTCCCAACACTACACCCAAATTAACACTATTATATACTAATCCCGTAGGTAATAAAATAAATAGTTGTGAGCTTGAATGTTATGATAATAACACGAAATCTAGTTCTCTTAAATTGACAAATAAAAATGGAGTTATGGTTGATATTGGTGGAGATACGACTGGACGCGGTTCAATAAAACTAACGGGTTATTTAGAAGTTGGTAGTAGTGCGACAGCTCTTCCAAGTAATAAGAATGTGGGTTATTGTATTCCATCTTTTTTTGATACATTTACATACAGTCCATTGAATCAACTAGTAGATACTATTACATATGAAACTTCTTCGGGTTATGACGTAGATACAATAATAGGGTATCTAAATTCGGAAACTAGAAATGGAATTATATACGATTATATTGAAGGATCACTCGGACCTACACCATTTGTTATAAGAAGCGATGGTTCATATAACATTCAATGTAATATGTCTATACAACAAAGTAATTCTTATTCAAATGACCCACCACCTACTGTAGAATTTGTTTTAGGATGTTATGATATAGATACAACACCTACACAACCATATAGATTAATAAGCACAACTCCTACAAGAATGACTTTAACATCCTATACATCATCTAGCTCAGCAATTCAATACAATTATTCATCTGGTTCAAGTTCTGGGTTATTGGTATCTGGACGTTTTATATTTCCTTCCGCTATAAACGGGAGGATATTCGCATTTGTTTATCAATTTGTAGAAAATACAACACCTAGCATTACTACAAATACTGGTTCTGGATTATCAGTAAATACAATCCCATCTTTCATTGTCACAAAATTAACATAAAGTATATATCTTTTTTATAACTATAATTTATGAAAAGCAGTCGCAATGTTATATACTCTACCAATAATAATTATGTAAATAGTTGCCCGACTCCAAATATTAATGTAAACGCACAAGCAGGTCCAGCAGGTCCCATAGGTCCTACTGGTCCAATAGGTTATACAGGACCTCAAGGAGTTGATGGGACTGCGACAAATACAGGTGCTACGGGTCCCACTGGATATACAGGTCCTACTGGTAATATTGGTTACACGGGAGATACAGGAAATACTGGGGCTACTGGAGATACTGGTTACACTGGTTTCACAGGTTACACTGGAGAAATAGGTCCTACTGGTGACACTGGTTACACAGGTTATATTGGGTCTACAGGTGACACGGGTTACACTGGAGAAATAGGTCCTACTGGTGACACTGGTTACACAGGTTATATTGGGCCTACAGGTGACACGGGTTACACTGGAGAAATAGGTCCTACTGGTGACACTGGTTACACAGGTTATATTGGGCCTACGGGTGACACGGGTTACACTGGAGAAATAGGTCCTACTGGTGACACTGGTTACACAGGTTATATTGGGCCTACTGGTGACACTGGTTATACTGGTTATACTGGTGATATTGGACCTATTGGAGATACTGGACCCACTGGTTATACTGGTTATACTGGTGATATTGGACCTATTGGAGATACTGGACCCACTGGTTACACGGGTTATACTGGTGATATTGGACCTATTGGAGATACTGGAGATACTGGTTATACAGGTTACACGGGAGATACTGGACCAACTGGACCTAACGCAATTTATGAAAATTTAGCATTAAATAATTTATATTTTCCATATGAACCATTGAATCCACTTTTAAGATTGGATTATGCTCCAACTATTCACATATACGGAACGGGTGGAGTATCAGGTAGTTTTATTCAAATGTATGATAGTGTTGATGGCAATACAACCGAAACAATATTTAATTTAACTAGTGAAAATAACGGCATTAATGATTATTCTTTATTGACAATGGGAAATGGTAGTAACACAAAAAATATAACTATGGATGGAAATATAGGTGAAATTAGCGCGAATACATTTTCTGGAAGCACTGCGAGTTTCAATTATTTAACACCATATAATGGAAAATTAATGACATTTCAAACTGGTTCAATGCTATTTAGTTCAGCATATCCGATTATAAGTCAAAACTCCGACAATAATTATTTGTTTAATAACTCAACAACTTCCACTATAAACGGAGCTACTAGAAATGTTGGTATGGGATCATATGCGTTAAGTAGTTTAACTAGTGGAACACAAAATATGGCATTTGGAATGTATAGCTGTTCCAGTATCACTTCGGGACAGGACAATGTTGGAGTTGGTTATTATACTTTGGGTAATGCTACCAATAATTATAACGTAGCTATAGGTTCTTCAGCTGGATTTAATGTAAAATCGGGATATCAAAATACATTGATTGGACACGAAGCAGGATATTCAATGACTGGTGGATATCAAAATACTTATATAGGACAAGATTCGGGTAGAAATTTAGGTCAAGGACATCAAAATACATTGATTGGATCAAACACCACGTTTGATATTGAATCTGCTAATTATAATAACTCAACCGCATTAGGTTATGGTGCTACAATATCAGCATCAAATCAAGTAGTCTTAGGAACTTCCACAGAAACAGTTACTATTCCAGGAAAATTATCTGGAGGAACCGCAAGTTTCGGATATGTAACAGGAAGCACCGCAAGTTTTGATTATCTTAACTTTAACAATTTCAATGGAGGTTCAGGAAATTTTGATTACTTATCAGTTGATACATTGACAGCAGGAAATATTTATACAAACACAATCACTGGAAGTTCTGGAAGTTTTAATTATTTATCGTTAAATAAATTGTCTGGAAATAAAGGATTAATTTTTAATGGCGATGCTTCTAGTATGACTTCATATAATACCCAAGGTAAAGAAGTGCTGAATTTTTATGTTGAAAGTGATGAATATGCTGTATTATCTGTCGGAACTATAGATGGGATTAATAGCAAACCAATAATATTAAATGGTAATGGAGTAATTACAGTTTCTGATTATGCTGATATCAGAAATAAAAATAATATATCATCCGCTGATATTGCGATATCCCGTGATACTGGTTCAACTAGTAAACCAGTTATTTATATAAATGGTGGTAATGGTTACGGCGATATATCACTATATAAGTCAGATTTTACTAAATCAATTGAATTAGATGGTTCTGTTGGTGCTATTACGTGTAATACAATTACAGGAGGAACAGCGAGTTTCAATTACATCAATGGAGGAACAGCAAGTTTTGATTATATTACTGGAGGAACGGCGAGTTTTAATTACATCAATGGAGGCACCGCGAGTTTCAATTATTTAACTGGAAGCACCGCGAGTTTTGGATATATCCAAGTAAATAATAGTAGTGCTGTAAATACTATTAAATTAGATGGTTCCAACGGGTTTATATCATATCCTAATACTGCTATTTATAATGGTGGAACTCTGAACTTGGCTAGTATACCTAGCCAAACTTTTAGTGGCCGATTCCCATATACAGTTGATTTAATAAACAGCTTTGGTTCATTATCACCTGGAGTATATTCACTTACAAATTTATTAAGTAGTAATTATGTTCCCGTAGGAGCATTATGCTTTAATTTTAACGCTACTCCAAGCAATGCCTTTGATAATTATTTATCATTAATGATTGTGGCTAATAATAACGCAACATATAGTTCAATTCTCTGGAAAGCTGACCAATATAGCGGTAACGGTATATGTTTATCCTCATCAAATTTTAAAATACCCGTTGTTTCCACTCCATCCGCAACAAATTATGAAGTTTTCTTTCCAATAAATGGATTGATAACAATAACTCCTGATTACCCTTATCTACATATAATTCTATGTACTCAATTACTCAACAATAGCAATTGGACTTTCAATTATTATCTCACTACTCAGGGATATGGGTTTTCTCCAGGTTCCACTAATAACAATTCTCTATCTTTATATCTAAAACCATTATCATAAAATTTTATAAATAATTCCCCATAAAAGTTATATTAGTCATTATTTTATGTTATACTAAACTATGTATAACGTAAGATATTCTTCATCACCAACATGTCCCCTCCCCGTTATTACAGTAAATGGTTCATATACTGGCCCTACAGGTCCTCAAGGAACAGATGGTATTGCCAGAGAGACTGGTGCTACAGGTTATACGGGATATACTGGTTATACTGGAACTACGGGACCTACTGGACCCACTGGCGAACCTGGTATAGGTTTAGATAACAATGGTGATTTATTTGCTAGAAATATATATGTAAATCCTTCAGGAAGTCAAGGGAAAACAGCAAATTCACAGATTATTTTAGATACTACATCAAGCTCTGGTGGAAATATTAGCATTTATTCATTTCCCATATCATCCGCTTTACAAGAAAAAACAATTGAATTAGATGGATTAAATTCAATTATAACAACAACTTATCAGAACACTACATTCCCATTCTCAAAAAATAGTATTAGCATAGATGCGAACGATAACCAAATAGCCATTGCCAATAATGATGTTTCGGTAGTCACATTAAATGAAAGTGGTTTGTCAGTTGCGACCAATACTTTAAATCAATCATATGCTTATATTGGATTAGATAGTAATCTCCCAACCAATGGAGTGGTATCAATACAAAATTTTGATGGAACAAAAAATATTTCATTATATTCAAGCTCAGGGACAATTGTAAGTGATTATGTTTCAGGAGGCACAGGTTATTTTCATTATTTATCTGGTGGTGATATTTATACAAATAATATCATTGGAAGCACCGCAACCTTTGAATATTTAACAGGTGGTGATATTTATACAAATAATATCATTGGAAGCACCGCAACTTTTGAATATTTATCTTTTAATTCATTGATAACAAATGATATATACTGTAAAACGATTACTGGAAGCACTGGAAGTTTTGAATATGTAACAAGTGGTGATATTAGTGGAATAACCGCAAGTTTTGAATATTTAACAAGTGGTGATATTTATACAAATACTATCACTGGAAGCACCGCAAGTTTTGAATACTTATCTTTTAGTTCATTAATAACAAATGATATATACTGTAAAACGATTACTGGAAGTTCAGGAAGTTTTGAATATTTATCAGTCAATACTTTAACGGGTGGTGATATTTACACAAATACGATTACAGGAAGCACAGCAAGTTTTAAATACCTATCTTTTAATTCATTGATAACAAATGATATATACTGTAAAACAATTACTGGAAGTTCAGGAAGTTTCAATTATTTATCAGTCAATACTTTAACGGGTGGTGATATTTATACAAACACGATTACTGGAAGCACAGCAAGTTTTGAATATGTAACTGGTGGTGATATTTACATAAATACAATTACAGGAAGTTCAGGAAGTTTTGATTATTTCTTAGTGAATACTTTAACAAGTGTTGATATTTATACAAACGCAATTACTGGAAGTTCAGGGAGTTTTGAATATTTAACAGGAGGTAATATCAGTGGAATCACGGGAAGTTTTGAATATGTAACAAGTGGTGATATTTACACGAATACAATTACAGGAAGCACAGCAAATTTTGATTATTTGAATTTTAACAATATCATTGGAAATACCGCAAGTTTCAATTATTTATCAGTCAATACTTTAACAGGAGGTGATATTTACACAAACACAATTACTGGAATAACCGCAAGTTTTGAATATGTAACTGGTGGCGATATTTATACAAACACAATTACTGGAAGTTCGGGAAGTTTTGTTTACGTATCAACCAATACTTTAACAGGTGGTGATATTTATACAAACACAATTACTGGAAGTTCAGGGAGTTTTGACTATTTCTTAGTGAATACTTTAACAGGTGGTGATATTTATACAAACACAATTACTGGAAGTTCGGGAAGTTTTGATTACTTATCAACCATTACTTTAACAGGTGGTGATATTTACACAAACACGATTAGTGGAAGCACAGCAAGTTTTGATTATTTGGATTTTAGCATAATAACAGGAAATACCGCAAGTTTTGATTATTTATCAGTCAATACTTTAACTGGTGGTGATATTTACACAAACACGATTACAGGGAGCACGGGAAGTTTTGATTATTTATTAGTCAATACTTTAACTGGTGGTGATATTTACACAAACACGATTACTGGAAGTTCGGGAAGTTTTGATTATTTATCAGTCAATACTTTAACAGGTGGTGATATTTATACAAATACAATTACTGGAACTTCAGGAAGTTTTGTTTACTTATCAAGCAATACTTTAACTGGAGGTGATATTTACACAAATACGATTACAGGGAGCACGGGAAGTTTTGTTTACTTATCAAGCAATACTTTAACAGGTGGTGATATTTATACAAACACAATTACTGGAAGTTCAGGAAGTTTTGATTATTTGAATTTTAACGTAATAAATGGAAGCACGGCGAGTTTTAATTATTTAGCAGTGAATACTTTAACTGGTGGTGATATTTATACAAATACGATTACAGGAAATTCAGGAAGTTTTACGTATTTAGGTGTTAATACAGTCACTGGAACTAATGCGAATTTTAATTATGTAGCCGTCAATACTTTATCAGGTGGTAATGTTATTTGTAATACTGTTTTGCGAACAAATCTAATCGTACCAGTTAGCAGTAGTAGCAGTCCTATTATAGTAATAGAAGAAACATTAAATACCATTCCCAGTAAACAATCTTATATTAATACTAGTAACGGTACATTGAGTTTATATGGTAACAATATTGAATTAGATGGTGGAGTTGGAGATATTACAGGGATAGGTGATATTTTAATGAAAAGTCTTAATAGTAATATTACATCAGCATCTCTTACAATTGGAACTCCCGATAATGTTCCAACAATTATAAGTGGTGGAATTGCTACACAGACAGATATTTATGCTGGCGGTTCATTGACAGCAAGTGTTGATATTTCAGCAGGTGGTATTATTAGATCCGCTACTTTTACAGGAGGCAACGCAACATTTAATTACGTATCAACCAATACTTTAACAGGCGGCGATATTTATACAAATACTCTTAGTGGAAACACTGGATATTTTAGATATTTATTTGTAGAAAATGGTTTAGCTTCATCTACTGGATATACAGGTTATACGGGATACATAGGTCCCACAGGTGACACGGGTTATACAGGTTATACTGGAGATATAGGACCAACTGGTGACACTGGTTATACAGGTTATACTGGAGATATAGGACCAACTGGTGACACGGGTTATACAGGTTATACTGGAGATACGGGTTATACTGGATACACAGGTTACACTGGACCAACTGGTTCGGTATCTATTTTATCAGATCCACATGGGTTAACAACAGGAGGAAATATATTAATATATGATACGTCATTGAGCGAAGCATATATAAATGATAATATCATGTGGTTTCCAACGGGCACAACAGGACCTTTAGGGAAGCTTATAAATTATGCTACAGGAAATACTGGAAATTATCTTTATGCTAATGGAAATATTTATTCAACAGGAGATATTATTTCAAACAAAGGTGTTTATGTATATGATCTTAACCCGCCCATAGGTGGGGTCTCGGCTATTACAGCAACAATAGCACCAGGTTTAGGCGGTCCTATTCCAACTCCTGAAAATTTACAATTAAACGTTACTTACGCTACAAATTCATATCCACCAGCAACATATACATTTGATTTACTTCATCTTCCAAATAATAGTTATACAGGTTATACAGGTTATACTGGTTATACTGGTTCGGTATCTATTTTATCAGATCCACAAGGATTAACAACAGGAGGAAATGTAATTTTTTATGATCCAACATTGGATAGTGGTTACATAAATAATAATGTTTTATGGTTTCCTACAGGAATGACTGGACCCCTTGGAAATATAGTTGATCCCAATACAGGCAATTATCTTTATGTAGATGGAAATATTTATGCGACAGGGGACGTTATTTGTAATAAATTAATTTCATTTACAACTATAGTTAGACCGCCCGTATTACTAAGCTCTTTTTCAGAAATATCATTACTTACAGATCTATCAGACCCAACAGATCCGACAATTCCAGTTTATTCATCTAGAATACCCGATTTATCAACTTCATTTATGACAACAATACAACCAAATTTAAGCGGCACTTTATTTGATCCTAACGATATACAATTGAATGCGATTTTTTCATCATCAAATAACCCCGATAAAATATATACTGTAAATTTACTTAATAATGGTCCTACAGGACCAACGGGTGACACTGGTTACACTGGTTACACTGGTTACACTGGTTACACTGGACCAACTGGTAACACAGGTTATACAGGTGCGAGAGGATATACAGGATATACAGGTCCAACTGGACCTGGTTTAATTAATAATATATTATATGCGGATGCGGCATACTTTCCTGCGTCATCTATAGGTAATATTTCAAGTGCTTCTATTAAAATAGATCCTACTCTAGATTCTGGAAGTATATCTGCTTATACAGTCAATACAAATATGGTAAATATAGATAATCAACCATCTGGTCCAACAATACATTTATCAAATGGTCTTGGTGTAGTAATAAATGACAACGATCTCAATATAGTTAATACATCTATAAGTAACTCAACTAGTGTAATATCATTAAATTATAATGACGGTTCTATCGTGGCAAATACAGTGGAATCAACAACATTTAAACTATCGCAATCTTATCAGTTAGGAGTTCCTTCGGTAAATTATAGTCAGGGAATTATTACTTTGGATATTTCCCAACGACCAACGGTTGCTCCTATAATTGAAATAGATTTACGTGAAAGAGGGACAGGAATATATAATATCAATATTAATTTTAACATTAAACCAGATGATATACTTACAACATCTGGGTGGATATTTTATTTATCTGATAATAATAATATAAATCCAGATTCACCTGAAGGCACATATATCGTGACTGGCGATGACGCGACAATACCTTACTATACTATTTATGACCGCGATCCTAAAAGTTTAAATGCTTATACAATACTAAATTCAACGACATTTTATAAAGATAACCACTCAGTTATTGGGAATTTTACAACATATTGGAAATTTGATAACCGAGAATTATCAAGATTATATTTCTATGGCAGCAATCTATATTGTAGTGATAAAAGTCCTCCTTATAAAAGTAATGTGTATTATAACTATACGATTACAAAAATATATGATATATGATTATTTTTTTAACGAAAATCTTTTTGAACGTGTCTTTCTAAGATAATTACATTATCCAAGATAATACGCAAATCATTTCTTTTATCATAATCTTGAACGCTATTTATTTTACAAATTAATTCATCTTTTAACAATTGTATTGATTTTTTATAATATTCAAGTTTAAATTTCAAACCCTTTTGTTTGGCTAAAACCATCCATCCCAATTTTTCATAAAGACTAACATACCATTTCATTAAAGCTTGAGTGGTTGCTTGAAATTTACATTTCTTAGTATGTCGTCTGCGTTTATGAGATTTGTTTCGGAAAGTTTTAGGCATTATACTATATTAATTATAAAAAAAAAATGATTACAAATATCACTAATAAATAAATGTAAATATAAGTTCAATTGAATTAAATAATGTCAAACGAAAGCGAAATTTCCACAAAATACCAGATGAAAACTGATAAACAACATATTTTGGATAATCCAAATATGTATATCGGTTCAACTCAAAGTATTGATGTAGAAATGTATGTATTTGATGACGAGACTAAAAAAATTGTTGAGAAAAAAATAGATATGGTTCCTGCTTTGTATAAATTATTTGATGAAGCTATTATTAATTGTCGCGATCATTCTGTCCGTATGGAACAATTAATTGCCAACGCTTCTTCTTCATCTGTTGGAGGTGGTGAAACAAAAGAAAGTGAAGAAGAGGTAAAAATGTATCCTGTTACAAATATTGAGGTGGAAGTAAAAGAAGATGGAACTATTGTTATGATGAATGATGGAAATGGTATTGATATTGTAAAACATCCCGAACATGATATTTGGATTCCTGAAATGATATTCGGACATTTAAGAACATCAACAAATTATGACAAGAATGAAAAAAAGATTGTAGGTGGTGTGAATGGTTTGGGTATTAAATTAATCTTTATTTGGTCTGTATTTGGTGAAATTGAAACTGTGGATCATGTTCGTAAATTAAAATATACCCAAACATTTGAAAATAATTTGGAAGTTAAAGGAACTCCTAAGATAGTTGCGTGTAAAACAAAACCATATACTAAAATAACATTCAAACCTGATTATGAAAGATTGGGTTTGTCTGGATTAACTGCTGATATGATGAGTTTATTTCAAAAACGTGTATATGATATTGCGGCTGTAACAAAAAAGAATGTTAAAGTGAAATTTAATCGTTCTTTATTACCCGTAAAATCGTTTTTACAATACATACAATATTATTTTGGTGGTGATGAAAAAGTAGGGGTTGTTTATGAAGAATTTGGTGAGAGATGGGAAGTTGGAGTAGCATTAAGCACAACAGGAGAATTTCAACAAGTTAGTTTTGTTAACGGAATTCATACGAGTAAAGGGGGTCGGCACGTTGATTATATTTTATCATCTATCTCACGTAGATTGGTTGAATATATTGAAAAAAAGAAAAAGATAAAGGTTCAAATGGCTACAATTAAAGAACAATTACATTTGTTTGTCCGATGTGATATTGAAAACCCTTCGTTTGATAGTCAAACGAAAGATTCAATGAATTCGGCAATGTCTAAATTTGGTTCTTTGTGTCATATTACAGATAAATTTATTGATAAAATAATAAAGTTAGGAGTGGTGGAACACGCTTGTGCCGTTAATGATTTGAAAGAAGCTAAGAATGCGAAGAAAAGTGATGGTAGTAAAACAAAACATATTCGTGGAATTCCAAAATTAGTTGATGCGAATTTAGCTGGAACGGCTCAATCACATAAATGTACGTTGATATTGTGTGAGGGAGATTCGGCAAAAGCTGGTGTTATATCAGGTTTGTCGAGTGAAGATAAGAATGTGATTGGAGTTTATCCATTAAAAGGTAAGTTGTTGAATGTTCGTGGTGAAAATATTACAAAAATTTCCGAGAATAAAGAAATTTGTGAAATTAAGAAAATTATTGGTTTGGAAAATAACAAAACATATACAGAGGAAGTCATCAATAGTCAACTGAGATATGGGAAAGTTCTTATATTGACAGATGCTGATGTAGATGGTTCTCACATTAAAGGATTAATTATTAATTTGTTTCATAGTGAATGGAATACATTGATAGATGCTAACTTTATCGGGTTTATGAATACACCCATTTTAAAGGCACGAAATAAAAAACAGGAAGCTTTGTTTTATAATGAAAGAGAATATGAATTATGGAAAGATAGTATGGGAGATGACGTGAAATCGTGGAGTATTAAATATTATAAAGGTTTAGGAACAAGCACATCGCTTGAATTCAAGGAATATTTTAAATCAAAGAAAATGGTCTGGTTTCAACAAAGTGAGGTATGTAATGATGCGATTGATATGGTATTTAATAAAAAACGGTCAAATGATCGCAAGAGATGGTTGGAAAATTATGATAGAACAAATTATGCGAATAATACATTAGAAAAAATTACATATAGTGAGTTCATTGATAAGGAATTAATTCACTTTTCAAAATATGATTGTGATCGCAGTATTCCTAATTTAATGGATGGATTGAAAACAAGTCAGAGAAAAATATTATATTCTGCTTTTAAAAGAAATTTAACGAGTGAAGTTAAAGTAGCACAATTTAGTGGTTATGTATCGGAACATTCTGGATATCATCACGGCGAAATGTCATTGAATGGAGCTATTATTGGAATGGCTCAAAATTTTGTAGGTTCAAACAATATTCATTTATTATCACCTTTAGGGCAATTTGGAACCCGTATTGGTGGTGGAAGCGATCACGCATCCGAAAGATATATATTTACAAAATTAGAACAAATCACTAGAAAATTATACCCCAAAGAAGATGATAATATTTTGGAATTCTTGAACGACGACGGAACTCTTGTAGAACCTGTATGGTATGCTCCTATTATTCCGATGGTATTGGTAAATGGAGCTTGTGGAATTGGAACTGGATTTAGCACACAAATTCTATGTTATAATCCTTTTGATATTATCAGTTATATTCGTAATAAAATAAACGATGTGATATCAAGTGAGCCATTTGAATTTATTCCATATTATCGTGGTTTTACGGGTGTAATTACTCCTATTTCACCAAGTGTAAAAAAGGGTGGAGGAGATGGTATGAAATTCTTAGTAAAGGGTGTATATACAAAAAAGAATGAGAATGTTATTTATGTTACTGAATTACCTGTCGGAACTTGGATAGACCAATTCAAGGAACTTTTAGAAAAATTATGTGCGACAACTGATAAAGATGGTAAGAAAATAAATCCATATATTAAAAATTATGAGGAAAATTGTACGGACAAAACGGTTCATTTTACGATTACTTTTATGAAAGATAGATTGGCTGAGTTGGAAGCAATTCCCCCAGAAAATGGTATTGATGGTGTAGAAAAATTATTGAAATTGTATTCAATTGAAACAACAAGTAACATGCATCTATTTGATAGTCAAGATAAATTAAAGAAATATGGGACAGTTGAAGAAATTATTGATGATTATTATGGGGTTCGTTTGGATATGTATGCGAAAAGAAAAGAGTATATGATAAAAATATTACAAGAAGAATTACTCTTTTTGAGAAATAAAGTTCGGTATATTCGTTCAACTATTGAAGGTGAGATTGACCTAAGAAATAAAAAGAGTGCTATTGTAACTCAACTAATGGAAGAAATGGGATTTGATAAAATAGAAGATAATTATAATTATCTTATCAAACTACCAATGGATTCGGTAACAGAGGAAAATGTAGAAAAATTGGTTAAACATCACGAAGATAAATCACAGGAACTAGAAATATTAATTGATACAGAAATTACATCAATGTGGTCCAAGGAATTATCAGAATTATCAAAAATATATCAAACAACTCAAAAAGTTGTATAATTCAGAATATTAAAAATATTTAACGTCTGCGATGAGTTCTCTTCTTGTGGCTCTTTCTGGATTTACGCATCTTTCTGTGTTTTCTGCGAGACATAAACCCAAACATTCTTCGTCCTCCTTGTTGTCCCATACCTTGTCCTTGGCTTAAAGTTTGCGTCAAGCCTTGTCCTACACCTTGAGCCATACCTTGAGCTGCCCCCAAAGCTTGGGACATACCTTGAGATGCCATCATTGATGGGGATGTAGTTCCTCCATATTGTCCCTGGTAAAAACCTTGACCTTGGCCTTGACCTTGACCCTGGCCTTGGCCCTGGCCCTGGCCCTGACTTTGATACATACGTCTGCGACTCATCATACGAGAGCTACGTCTGCGTCTTCCACCTCCTATAACGGCGTTGCTATCTACTGGCATTGGATTTAATGGACTTACGTTGTTCATAGTTATATTATAAAGATATTAAAAATATTTTTTATTCCATATATTTTCTTAGAAACTTTAATTAATTAACAAAAAAATCTTGTGTTAGGTGTTGAATAAAAACAAGAATTTCACTGTTAAATTTTATATTACTTTTATCATATGGATATTCAAAAAATCCATTTTTAGGTATAACGCACTTTCTAGAATTATATAGATTATATAAAAATTCATCATCTATATTTTTATTAATTATTTCTTCATTTTCTTTTACAATAAAAAAATATTCCCTAAGAGTTTTTCGTGATTTTAGTAATTCCTGCCAAATCCTTAAATCATATGCTTGTGATGGATAATAACAAGGAGGACGAAATCGTGACCTTATTTCAGATGAAAATATAAATGTTCTATCTGGATCAACGCGTATATAAATACGATTATTACATTCTGTAATTTCTCCTATATTTGTATATTCTTTTTCGGGTGCCTTAAAAAAAATATATGGATGATGTGTAATTCTACCATAATTACACATTTCTTTATTTAACAAATAACCTGATTTTATCCCTTCTTCCTTTAAATCTACACCTTCTTTTTTTTCATAACTATGCCATACAATCACTCCTTTATTTACATATGGATGTAAAATACACACGTATGGGTCAATATATTTAACATCTTCATCTGTTATTTCCATCATAATTTTATAAATTAAATTATATTTATTGCTTATTCATATAAACCTTTTCCTAAAGAAAGGATATTAAATATATTTATGTAGTCGCACAAGGATTATTTACACCATATGTAATTCCTTCCCAAGCTGGTATAGAATTACATCCTGTATACCAAGTATATTTCAAACAATTCGCATTTGTTCCCGTATAATATTCAGACGTAAAATTAGGATTTACACATTGTTGTGATGTAACTCCAGCAGTTTTTAATGTATTTAGCATACCAGGCATTGCTTTACACGTTACTGTTCCATCAGATAAAGCAGCTGTTTGATAATAATAATCAGGACATACTGGTATAGTAGGTGGAAATGCCATATTATTTCCACGTGATGCTGCTATGTAATAAAATGCGATTAATGTGATAATAAGTAATATACCGAGTATAATAATAACTATTGCTTGAAACTTCATATATATAATATTTACGGATTTTATTCTATTTATCTATTTTAATCAAGATGAATGGAAGAGTTGATGCTGGATTAATAAAGGAGAAAAATATTCAACAGTTCGTATATGGAAACAATATGGCAAATTTATTTTCATTACGTGACAAAATACCAGCAAAACAATGCGTATCTTTACAAGAACCCCTAAAGGGTATTTGGAGTTCTGATGCTATATCAGATAGATTTTTTTCACAAGGAAATGTAGATTATATACAAAGACAAATCCAAGAAAGAATATATCAAAAAACACAAGGAAAATATACTATTGATAAACAAGATTGTACGGCATTATTTGTTATTATGCGTGGATTTTTTCTTCAATATGCTACAAATAATAACGACCATATAGAACAACAATTATATAAATTAAATGAAATTGTTCTTGGATATTGCGTAGACAATGTATATTCAGAATTAAATATGTACGTGAAATATTTGTACGATGCTTCTACAATCGCAGAACCCTTATCAACTCCTATATTATCAAATACAAAAAATAAAACATTGGAATTTAAAACTTGGTTCGGTTAATTGTTTTATTATTGTTATATAATAATTATGTATTTCTCAGATATTACTAATTACAACAAGACAAGTGATTATCTTTCCATACTCAATGGTATCATCTTTGTTGATATAATTATCATGTTACTTGTTTTTCGTAGAATTATCTCACCCGTAATAATGTATAAATGGTATACAGACTATAAAATGTATGCGGTGTTAGGAGACATTACAACCATTTTCTTAGTAATAATATTAACGCGTTATATTTATTCTTTATGGAAACAAAGAACCAATTCATATGGTTTTACTTATTCATTAAGTATTTTCTTAGTTGTTGCCATTATCTCTCAAATATGTTTTGACACATTCATGTATTTCATTATCCAAAGTGTTCCCGTTGGTTCAAATCAAATTATAGATATATTCCGCAAATATACAAAAGAAGGTGGTATATTCATATTTACTCTTGATTGTTCTTTTACAATATTCTCTATATTATTCGCATCCATATTTAACACATTTAGTTTGAATACAAATATAATATTATTAATATCTTTTTTGAATATGTTACCATTTATAGTATTTACAAATTAAAATAAAAATGATTATATTTCCGTTTGTTTTATTCATTTCATTACATCTTGAAATGAATAATACACAATCTATTTTCGCTTTTACAAATAACAAATTTGTTATTCAAGGTATTGATGAATACAATTCATCGTACAATCTTAGATATCAATTAGCTATAACACAAACTGGAGAAACTATAACAAATAATTCAATGTGTTTCTTTTCAAGAATAGAAAAAAAGAATGGGAAACATAGATATTATATGACACGAATTGAATACCAACAAGAACCTACCTTTTATAATTTTCAATCTATTTATCTAGGAAAAAATATTGAAATAGCATATCAAGAATTCTTAGATGATTATGATTCAAGTATGGAAGATATTGAAGAAGAACCAACTTATACTTTATTATGCCCCACTATTCTAAGAAATATTTGTAGAAGAAGAATTCCCTATATGAATAATATTACGCGATCATCGTAATTTAAGTTGATATTTTTAGTTTTTTGATTTTTACATATAAAATGAAAAAAAATGAAACAGAATTTTTTGAAAATCATTCTTTCAATACTCCTAATCTAGACGATTTGGTTTCAAAATGGCTTTCACAACTTCAAACGTTACTTTCAAGACCACTCGCGCTTACCTAACTGATGCTGATTGGGAATTTCCTTTCGAGGTGGTTTCCGAACACGAGTTAGACGGGCGTTCGGTTCTTTACGAGAACGAGTTTGCGATTAATCCTTACTCAAATTCCGTATTAACCAACAAATATGGCGAAATGTTGATCCGACAACTGATCGACAAAGAAGAAGGTGAGTATATGTATTATGTTGTTGTATTTGATAATCTTGACTGCGAGTGCTGCTATAAATCATTTCTAGGATATTCGCACACACATTTTGACAGTAATTTAGAATACGTTCTTGAAAATTATTTTAATGACACACCAACAAATGATGAAGAGGACGATTGCTATGCCGCTATTCACCCTGAATGTGATGAAATTGAAATGGATGAATATGACCCCGAAGAATACGATAGAATTGGTTGGGAAAATTATGTCTCTCGTCTTCCTGCCTTCTCAGACGATGAAGAGATTATTTATACTGAAGAGGATGGAAGTCAGTTCTACCGCTTTACGGATGACTGTTCCATTATCCCCTCTATAGACAGTGATAATTCTAACTATTCTAAGAAATACCAGCTTGTTGTCAGTGTGTCTGGAATCCCAATCCAGACCCCCGACGGACACTATATTTCTCGTATGAAAAAGGACAATGGTAAGCATCGCTATTATATCACTTCTATTACATCCGAACTTGAAACTGATGACTTATGTTACACACCCTCCAAAATGTTTTATGTCTTCAAATCGCGATATGTTGGAAATGATTTTGGGTATGCTCTTCAGGAATATGTATATGCCCCTCAAAAATGGATGTAATGTATATATTGTGAAATAATTTACAATATATACAAAATAGTATAAAATATTATAAAAAGTAAATTAGCATCATTGTAAATATTTCACGAAAAAACAAAATAAAAAAACAAAAAAATAAAAAAACAAAGAAATAAAAAAACAAAGAAAAATGGTAATAATACCATTTTTTCTTTTGTGTGATAATATATGGTAAAATTGGATATTTATACATCATTAATTACATCCATTGTAATACAAATCATAACAGGAATTATTCAAATTTTTTCCATATTTATTAATGTGCCGCGTAAGTTTTTATTTTTAAAAGAAATGATGTTATTGGAAATATTCGTTCAGTTGATAGAAGGGACATTTTATGTATATTGGTTGTATAATTTTAAAAATATTTTAAATGTCACTCCTAAAAGATATTTTGATTGGGTAATTACAACACCTACGATGTTAATAAATTTAATTTTTTACCTGATTTTTTTACAATATAATGATAAGAATATAAGCGAAAATCTGAATTTTTTAGCTGTGTATATAAAAGAATTTTACACTATTAATACAGTTTTATTACTTAATTGGGTTATGCTTTTATTTGGATATTTAGGTGAAATTTCAGCAATTCCTGTGATGTTGGGAGTTTCATTGGGATTTATTCCATTTTTAATTTATTATTACATTATTTATAAAAACTATGCCATTTTAACTAATGATGGTCTCAAGATATATCTTTACTTTTTTATTTTTTGGTCGTTATATGGAGTAGTAGCTATTTTACCTTATAAAATTAAAAATACTTGTTATAATATTTTAGATTTATTTTCAAAAAACTTTTTTGGATTATTATTAACTTATTTGTTATTTACTAATAAATATTAATTCATTGAGTTTCTTTCAGTGTTTCCATATTATCTATATCAATTGAATAATGGAATGCGTTTAATAGCCATATGATAAATACGAAAATTAAAAAGGTAATTAATTGTTTTGAAGTTGTGTATGCCGTTGTAATATCTAATAATAAATAAACAATCGCAATATAAAATATATAATTTTTATTTCTATAAAGGAAATTGCTAAGATAAGTAAAATAATTAATATCATTTGATAAATTGATATTTACCTTGGCAAAGTTAGAAGGTTTTGGTATTTTATTTTTCTCATTTTCTTGTTCTTTTGTATTCTCAAAAAGAAATGATATACCATCTTTTATTGATAAGAAATATTTGGAAACTTTACCTGTTAATGATAATGGAATAAAAATGGTAAATAAAAATATAAATAATGATAAAAACAAGAATAGGGTTGAATATCCTAAACCAAATAACCATACAACAAATAAACGATATGGATTAATAAATTGTAGTGAATTAATGGACCATTTTACATCAATTTTTCTGTGTTCTCCATCGTGTCTAGCAACAGGCGTCCTATCCGAAAAAAGTTTAGGTATTTCGCTTATACTTGTTATAAATAATACAATTGTAGAAATGATACCCAATACATACATAATAATTGAACCAAAAAAAGCATATATTAAAAATAATATGGTTTCGCTCCAATTAGACACGTAATTAAATAACATTTTGTAAATGAATAAATTTGTATTCACAGATTTTGATATAACCGAATATAAATAATATAGGATGTATTGAGATATGGTTGTATCCCATTGTAATTTGTTATCAATATCGGTATCATTTTGTTTATATATATCATTTAGGTCACCTGTTAAATTAGGAGTGCGACCTATATGTTGAGAATTAAAATACAAATACATATCATTTAAAAAAGGTATGGCTAATATTGCTCTGTAAATATGATTAAAGTATAAATTATCACCCTCATCTTTTTTGGTTTCCTTAGTAATAATGGGTTCTACTGAAAATAATAAACTATATGCTTGTAAAATTTCAGAAGGTTTAATCCATTGACTGGGATTAAACAAATTACTTGATATTTGTATTCTAGATAATAAACTTGTAGATGAAGTGACTATATTTAATATATCTACTACATTATTTCTCGGATTAATTCCAGGATTAATAATATTATCATTGTCATCAATATTTGTTTCAAAAGATGGTGATTGTAATGATTTTATAATAATAGTTATGTAAGATAAAATAGATGATAAAAGTATCATAACTCCAATAGACATTATTGATGTTTTTAAATTTTCCAAAAATATAGTATCTGGGTCAGTAGGAGTTGGTGTAGAATTAGAACTCATAGAGTATGTATATAACATTATCTGTTATTATTTCTGTAATTACATTAAAATACACAGAAATAATAATAATAATATTTGAAAGAAAAAAAGAAATTAATAAGCCCATTTCATACCAGCATTTCCACTTTGGAATGTTAAAATATTATACCTTTCTTCAAAAAAATGAAGGTCGTAATTATATTGATAAATATCCCAATTATTTTTATTTATTCCTATTATTTGTTTTGTTTCTGGGTCACAAATCGCAGTTGATTGTGCTAGATAATTAAGAGGTGGATAAATTGTATTAAATTCTAATTGAATTGTATGAAAATGTGACATATTAATGGCTCCAGATGGTTGTAAAAAACTGCCAGTATCATTACAAAAGTTATAAACATATAATCCTTCTGGAGCGGCACCAGGAGTTTGTATGTATTTCCCAATATAATTAAAAATTCCAGCACCCTGTGAATTTTCTCTATATGAGCCATCTAATAAAATAGCCATATTTACCAAAACATTTTTTACATTATCAGATGATGCGATGATCGTACAATATAAATTTTCAGGAGATGAACCTGGACCATCGTATGTTTCTTCCCCTATATCAACTGTATTTGGTGCGGGTGTAATATAATTAGGAACAGTTTCATAAGGAAAGTTTGAATAATTAGACCATTGATTTCGCGTATTCGCATCACTTCGTTGAAAATAAAACATCCATGATGGAACCATACCGTTTGAATTTACATCCAACATTTGAGAACCAGTTACATTATAAAATATTTGTTCGTATACTTGTTTTATTAAATATGATTGTTCGTTTAATGCGAATAACCTTCTTTCTTCATCCGATAAAAAACAATACGTACAAACAAGATGTATATCTGTATTCCAAGATGTTTTATCTATATATGATGAAGATTCTTGTGTATAATTAGGCGGGGGTTGGATAAAACGTGCCAATCTCATATCTTGGTCGTTAAAATTAGGTGCTATATATGGATAATTATTTTTATGGTCGTGTATATCTCTAATAACAAATAATTCAGAAATAGGACGAAATGTAACTGTTATGTGAAGTTCATTGTATTGTAATGAAATTAAAGGAAATGCTAATTGGCTTCTCATTGTAAACCAGTTATTTAATGGTATATATATAACTCTTCCTTGAATAGAAGGTTGTGGGACATAGTCATTATCTAAGAAAAAGGCACTTGGGTATTTTCCACCATTCACCCCATATGCCGCAGGATTAGTTAATTCTGGAACATTTCCACTCATTTGGTCGAAAAGAAATCTTTTTGTTCCTTGGAAATCTCTTTGAAGTTGTGCTAATAAATAATCCCCTGAATATTGAATAATTTCTTGATTTCCGCAATATATATTTATTTTTGAAATCATTTTTGCTCCAATATTATCAATCCATTTAAATTCATATGGTCTCCAATTTGTTGGATCAAATGGAACAGCATTTTCATCTGGTGGAAGAATACCACTCCATATATTAGGTAATATAATACCTATATATGTTTCCATAAGCAAATCACCATATCTTCCAATTTTAAAATCAAATGTTGATTCTTCGTTCAATCTAAGAAATTTTGAACCTTCATAATCATTTCTAAATTTTTGAAACCCAAAGTTTGTATATTTGGAATAGGTAGTTTTAAAAAAACTACGTGTTGGATTTCCATTTAACCAACAATTCTGCTGACTTTCAAAAATAAGGTTCATTAACCCGCCTGGCATTTGAATAATAATTTTGTGTATAACTCAAATTTTAAGCATTTTATAATATATGATGAATAACGATAAATGTGTATCACTAACTTTTAATAATATTGTAGATATTCTTTTTAACAAAATGGATAAGAGATTAAAATTTGTATGGTTATCTTTCTTAGCATCGGTTATATGTATGTTTATTTATATAATATTCAAACCATCCATTTTTGTTTTTATGATGATTGTATATGGTTTCTTCGCATCCATTATAAATATAATGAATATGTTGGGAAGTGAAATGAATTATTATTTGAATAATTTCAATATATTGTTATTTGTAATAACTATAATATATATAATATTCAAACCAATGATAAATATATTCTTTAACAATTCTTCTAAAATATACGCAAATACTATATATATCTGGATTAGCGTTATTTATTTTATAGCTTGTGCTATACTATTTGCGAAATGTAAAAAAGAAAATAGTTCATTTTGTAATAATTATGGTATGTTGATATTCACCATTATGACTATTCTTTATTTATTTATTTTTATGATATACAATTTGATAACAACCATTACAAAAGAGGGTTTAGATGGTGCTACGGTAGGCACTATATTACCCATACCATCTACCCCTGCCGATTTTAATTATTCACTGGCAAGTTATTATGTAATGACAGCAAGTGATTGTTGTTTAGATCCTTCTAATACTACGGTTAGTATTGACGCATTAAAGAATGTTATATCTAAGGGAGCAAGATGTCTAGATTTTCAACTATTTTCAGTAAATAATACTCCCGTTGTATCTTATTCATCTTCAAATGATAATTTTTATTTTGTAAATGTTAAAAATACAATACCTTTTAGTGATGTAATGAAAACAATAGCTACTTATGCTTTTCAAGAGGCTACTTGTTCTAATTTCTCAGATCCTTTAATTATTCACCTACGTGTAAAAAGTAATAATGAAGCGATGTTTACATCATTAAAGGATGTTCTTAGTAGTTATGTAAATTATATGTTAAACCCTCAATATAATTACAATAGTATTGATCCTATTAATATTCCTGGAATGTCATTACCTTCTCTTAGAAATAAAATAATCATTGTTATTGATAATACTTACCCAAGCGTTTTAAAATACAAACCAATTATTGAATATGTAAATATAATAAGTAATAAATCTTTTTGTCAAACAATGAGATATACTGATTATAAAAATACCCCTGATATTAATCAATTAATTGATTTTAATAAAACAGCTCTTTCTATTGTATTACCTGATAATACCCCATCCATCAATCCATATCCAATTAGTGTTCCATTATCTCAAACAAATCCAGGAGGAGTTCAAATGTCAGGTATATGTTTTCAATATGGTAATGCCAACGATATTTCTTTTTTTACAGATGCGAAATATGCCTTTGTATTAAAACCCGAAGAATTACGTTCTACTCCTCCTCCAACTTATCAAGGCACAGACCAACCAATTGACCCCATACCAAAAACAACTAGTGTCCAAGGAGGGCTGTCAATTACTTTGTAAAATAAAATATCTACTTATAAATAATAATATGAGTAGTGAAAAAAAACGAAGTAGTACTAAAAATGTTGATGATATTGACGATATTGACGATATTGAACCTGAAAATATAGAGGAGGGGGAAGCTAGTTGTGATGGACTATCTTTTGAAGATTGTCAATTAAATATTCTTAGAAATGCTATGGATAAGGCAGAGAAAAACCTTTCTAAAAAGGTAGCACAATCTCCTGTTGTAAAAAATATATTCAAAATCATTGAAAAGTTTATAAAAAGTCATAAAATGATGATTTATGGTGGAACAGCAATAAATAATATATTACCACCCAAACTACGTTTCTATAATACAGAGGTTGATGTGCCCGATTACGATGTATTTTCTGACAATCCAATTGAAAATGTAAAAGAGATTGCCGATATTTTTTATGAAAAGGGGTATAAAAATGTAGTGGCTAAATCTGGAAGTCATATTGGAACATACAAAGTATTTGTAAATTATTTACCTGTATTGGATGTTACGCATATGAATACTTTATTATTAGACACATTGTTACGAGAAAGTATTACAAAGGATGGATTACATTATTCACCTGTCAATTTACTAAGATTTTCAATGTATGGTGAATTATCACGACCCCAATCTGAACCCGATCGTTGGGAAAAGGTTTATAAAAGATTGGTAATATTAAACAAAGCATATCCATTCCATTATGATAAATGTAAACAATCAAGGGGGACTAGAAAAAACAAAAGAACAAATGAATTAAGCAAGGCAAATTTCTTAGTGATACGGGATGTGTTAATTGAAAATAAGGTTATTTTTATTGGAGGATATGTAAACACATTGTTTGGGACTTATCTGAAAAAGGATATTCATAAATCGTTTGATGCCATTACTCATTTTGATGTTTTATCGCCCGACCCAAAGGATGTCGCTAAACAGGTCAAAGAACAATTAAATTTTATTGGTAACTCTGACATTTCTATAATTAAACGAGAAGCATATGGCGAATTAATACCACCTAGTTACGTTATTAAAGTAAATGGAAAAGTTGTATGTGTTATTTACAAATCTATACATTGTCACGCTTATAACAAAATCCAAATAAATGGTAAACAGGTAAATATTGGCAGCATTGACACTCTTTTACATTTTTATTTAGCATTTTATTATGCTGTAAACACTAAATATAAATCCTATTATGAACCATATAAATTATTATGTATGTCTCAATTTCTTTTTGAGATACAAGAACATAACAAATTATCTCAAAGGGGGTTATTAAAACGATTTGTTACAGATTGTGACGGACATGAACCTACTCGCGAAGAGTCGCGTCAACAACTAGACAATAAATATAAGGAATTGAAAGGTGATAAAAAATCAGAAGAATATCAAAAATATTTCTTGAAATATTCTCCAGGCAATAAGGCGAAACGTAAAACAACGAGTAAAACGGATAGTATTGGATTAGAAGGTGAGAATGATATTGAGAATGATATTGAGAATGATATTGAGAGTGATAATGAAAGTGAGAGTGACAGTGATACAGAATTTAGTAGCAGTAGCAGTAGCAGTAGCAGTAGTGACAGTAATAGTGACAGTGATAGTGATAGCGACGAAGATGAAACGGTTGGCAATCACGATAAAGATAATGTAAAATCAAACTCACAGGTTATTTCACAATTAAATGATAATATTGTGGAATATTCTAAAAGGAAAACACAATCGCGTAAATCATTTTCAGTTACAAAAAAGAAACAACCTAAGAAAGGAAAGAAAGGAAAGAAGGGGAGGAATGATAATTTCTTTCAGATATTTTGAAATATGAAACGATAATCGTAAATAATAAATGTAATGGCTATATAAATAAAAGCAATAGGGATAGAAACAAGAAATCTATTTCTATTTGTTTTTTCAATATTTAATAATTCCATTGACGGGTCTATAATTGTAAAATTATCTTCACAATAGTATTGTTCTATGATAGTTAAAAAACAGCCATCAAATATTGTAAAAGATGTTAATACGAATAAAATATACAACATAATCAAATTACAAATATATTGGGGAGAAATACATAACAATACAATTATATTTATTGGAGTAGCAAAGTGAATAGCCCGAATCATTTCACCAATACTTTTCTTAGATAACTTTCCATTATTGAAAGCGTCAAATCTATTGATGAAATGATTTATATATTCTTTGCCTTTTCTTTTCGTAGTTTTTTTTATTTTATAAAATTCCATATTTACTAGATAAATGGAAGAAAAAGATAATAATGAAACGCCCACTGAAAATAAAGTTCAAGATGTTCTGGAAATAAAAGAAATGTTATACATCCATTTCACAAAAAATATACCTTATTATATTGTTCTTGTATATTGTTTCTATTTATTAAGTGATAAATCATTTTGTAGTTTTAAATTTATACTTTGTATATTTAGTTGGATATTTATTGGTATTTTTGGATATTTTACACACGTAATAGCTCATAATGTAGATTTAAGAAAGATATATAATAGTTTTGATAATGTTTTTACACGCAATCCATATTTCAATAAAGGAATGGATATGTTTTTGAAAATATATGAATTTCACGACGAAACCCATCACGACTTGGATGTAAATAAAAAATATCAGAATATTTTTTATGAATTTATTACAAACATTTATACACAGGGATTATCATTTATTATTGTTGTAGAATTTGTAAAATTAGTAAATTATAAAGTGGTATTATTATGGTGTTTTATGTACGCAACTATACATAATATAAATTATAATATAATTCACCCCTCAGTTCATAGGGATCATCATATAAATTGTCATACAAATTATGGTATTGATGTGATGGATATTTTATTCAATACAAAATATGATAAAAAAGATATTGAGAATTTTAATCACGTTTCAATAAATTTATTGATTTTAACAATTGTTCTTTTATATATATAATATAATGGTAAATTACACATATATTATAAGAACAACCAGTAAAGAACAATTTACTAGTATATATAATCAAGTTATTTTGAAATATACCTTTCCTATGTCATTGAATATAACAAATGTTTTAACAAACAAAGATAAAAAAAATATCATATCAGATGAATATAATCTTGTTAAAATATTAATAAGACAGATAACCAAACGAAATAGCTCCAGAACATCTTCAAGAACAAATTATAATTATAATATTATATTATTACCAAGAATAATATATGATTTATTTTTTATGATGTATTATGGGGTTGATAATGTTGAAACAAATGTTACTTCACATTTATTTGATATTGAATTAGATACATATGAGAAGTATTGTATTAGGACTAATATATATCACGAAGAAATATCTGAAAAGGTATATATATTAAATCAGTATATTTTAGAACAGTTGGATAGAATTGATTTTGATTATAGTTCTCCAAATTATATTGAATATGAAAAAATTGCGAGATATATTTTGAATACAATGATAATGTATTCAACTGAAGGGGCAAACAGTCAAATTATCTCTATTTATAGAAATAATTTTACAGACATAAAATCAATTATTGATGGTTCTATTCATTTAATTCTTACACCAAAAAGAATAAAATCCCCAAGTTTATTCAACGTGAAGAGTTTTGTAAAAATATTAAATAATGAATTAAAAAAAATATATCCTGATTCAAATATATTATTTTTTGTTTCCATTATTATTCTCAGCATTATACGAGATAGTTTAATCGATACTTTGAAAAGAATTTACAAAATACCCAATACACCAGAGGAAGAAAAAGTTCAAATGGCGGTGGATGAATTTATGATTATATTTAATGACAATGAACGTGTTGAAGAAATTTTAAGCAAACCAGAAATATATTCTTCTTATCCATTAAGCACTTTTATGAATAACTTAGACGATGATCTTATTTTACGTTGTGTTAAAATTGAAAGTGTAGAAGGTTCTAACAAACGAAATAAATTTGTTTTATACAGAGGTTCAAATGACGCGATTGAAGGGGCAGTTTATACTCATAAAATACCAGGAGGTGTAGAAGATAGAGAGGGGTATTCAGTATCTTATAATACATCTGTATTTAATGGATATTTTACAGACGCAACCGCTTGTACATATAATTTTATGTCTGGAAACGAGACCGAAGATAAATATAAACATTATTATTCAATGCGTAAATTTAATTACAATGACCATAGTGATGTATCAAATATGTTTTTTATACCCCCACTTCACCCATTTTTACAATTATCGTCAAATGGGGAGTTTTGGCACCCAAGAAGTAAAATATTTATTGGAAGTCAAATAAAAGGATTGGGTGAATTTGCGGGAGTATTTGATAGAAGAGAAGGTATTGTTGGTTATTCTGAATTATTTCCCGATTATCTTATAAGTAATTTAGTTAACAAACGGGATACTCTTAGTCAAACTGGACAAATATCTGCTAAAAATAAAGCTTTTATTAAAATAAAATTTAACAAATATATTAAGGCACATAGATATTCTATTGTCCCATTATCTCAAAATGTAATTAAAAAAAATACACGCAAAACTCGTAAAACGACTAGATCATCAAAAAGTATGGGTGTGGATGATGACCTGTATCATCCAGAAAGTGAATTATTTGGTGGTAGAGTAAGAAAGATAAAGACACTAAGAAGAAAACGATTGTAAATTAAATTTATGATAATTTTACAAGATGACATCAGAATACGAATTTGAACGATATATTTGCTCCAAAGAAACATTTGGTGTTGCGATTATATCAAATGTTTTAGATGAAGTTGAATGCGAATCAATGGTTAACAAAATATGATAAAAAGGATATTGAGAATTTCAATCACGTTTCCATAAATTTATTAATCATAAAATTAATTATTCTATATATAATACTTAAATATTAGATATTTTGTCATATTATATGTTAAGTAAATCATTATTCATATGCTATTCAACTCCAAATTATTCAAAATTAACAGATATTTGTTTAAACTCAATACGCGATATAAATGTAAGTGAAGACCGTATTAACCACTTGTTGGATACTCCACCCATGCCATTGGTTGGCGGATTCGGTTCAGACTTGTGGTATTATTGTGTGAGAAATAAAATAAATCATTTAGTCAATGTTTTAAATAATTATGAAAATTATACAGATATCTCATATTTTATATTTACTGATTGTGATATTCACTATAAACAAAAGAATATACACGAATGGTCTAATCTAGAAGAATATATTGTAAATGGTGATAAAGATATATATTTTATGGGAGAGAGAAATCCAGAACGCGATGTAAATTCTGGATTTTTTATAATAAAAAATAACGAAAATATACAGGATATCATCAATTTTTTTAGTGAAGTAGTAGAAACATTTGATATAACTGATAAAAATGATATGGGTCTGGGAGACCAGACGATTGTAAATAATTTGAAACATAAACTTAATTGGGGGTATGTTCCAGATGAATATATAATCGCAGGACCATGTCCTTTTAATAAAAATAAATGTTTAATTCATCACGCGACGAGTGCGAATACAGTAGAAATAAAAATACGTCAAATTGATTATGTAAATTCACAACTTTATTTGTAAAAAAAATGATTTGTATTTTATTAATTACATTTATGATAATTTTATAAAATGACAACGTCATACGAATTTGAAAGATATATTTGCGATAAGGAAAGTCTAAGAGAGACTATAGAAACATTTGGTGTTGCTATTATACCAAATGTTTTAGATGATATTGAATGTGAAACAATGGTTAACAAAATATGGGATTTCTTAGAACATATAACTCAATGTTGGGAAATTCCTATGGATAGAAATAACATAGAAACATGGAATGAATTTTATAAATTACATCCTTCTCATTCTATGTTATTACAACATTGGGGTATAGGTCACATACAAGCATCTTGGGATGTAAGACAAAATATAAAAATAGTTGAAATATTCGCTTATTTTTGGGGATGTGATATTAATGAATTACTAGTTTCATTTGACGGATTAAGTTTTCATTTACCACCCGAAATAACGAAAAAAGGTTGGTTTCGTGGAAATACAAATTATCATACAGACCAATCTTTTACAACTCCCGAATTTAAATGTATTCAAAGTTTTATTACTGGATTAGATATTAATGAATATGATTCAACATTATCTTTTATGGAAAGTAGTAATAAATATCATTCCGAATTTAGAGATACATATGATGTTACAGAAAAAGGCAATTGGTATAAATTAACAAAAGAACAAAGAGGATTTTATACCGAAAAGGGTTGTGAAATAAAAAATATAAAATGTCCCAAGGGTAGTTTGGTATTTTGGGATAGTCGTACAATACATTGTGGAATTGAGGCAGATAAAAGAAGAATTAGTCAAAATCTTAGAGCAGTTATATATTTATGTTATATGCCTCGCAGCATTTGTTCTAAGACAAATTTAAAGAAAAAACAAAAGGCATTTAACGAATTAAGGGCAACTTGTCATTATCCATGTAATATAAAATTATTTTCCAAAAATCCTCATACATATGGTAAACCAATACCCCAAATTGTTCCAGTTGAAGAACCTATATTAAATGATTTGGGAAAATCATTATCTGGATTTTAAAACAACCTAAGAAATTATTTTATTGTAGCAACTACTTCATTCAAAAGTATTAAACAATCGTTAAAAATATCAATTAACTCATCTTTACATTCACTCGGTAATTTTTTTATATATTCCAATTGATATTTGTTCAATACTCTACAATTACGTATATCATCCTTAATTATTTTATAATAATCTATATCAATTATTTTTGATAAATCTTTTTTGTCATAATAATATTGTGGTATAATAACATCCGAATTTGATAACCCATGTTGTTTTGGGGGCACATACTCTCCCATATAATCATAATGTATTTCTGGTAATTTTAATTGGTTTGATAATGTTTTACATACATTTGCCTTAATTACATATTCGTCGCTAATATCGTTATTGTCAGTATCATAATCAAAATCTTCCATTTATAATATAATTTAATATTATATGCGAAATTTTAAACCATTTAAACCATTTATCATCGCATTTTTAGCGATAGAATACATTAGAACGCCTTAAATCATACAAGTTATTATTTTTAAAACTGAATATACAATTTATATTGTCATTAAATATAAATTGTAAATAACCTATTCTTTTTGTGTTGGATAAAAAAGTTGGATAATCTTCACCTTCAAATGTTTCAAATTTGAATTTTTTATCATTGTTTAAGATTTTACAAAAATCGGAGTAATCTAAGAAATATATCCTATCTTCATATTGGATATTCATACATTGTAATTCGCTGTTAAAAGAATATATTGGTTTCATCGTTTGGTTTATTCTGATAATGCCTCATATTTTTTATTATCCTTTCATCAAATATAGTAATTATGAGAGATAGGCAAAATATTTATAAAAATATATAATAAATGTCAAAAACGAGAATTCACAGTAAAAAATTAAAAAAAAATAGTAGAAATAAAACGCACAAACGAAAAGATACAACTCAAATACCAGGAATATATAAAAATATAACTGCTACTGTAGATATAAATTCACTTAAACATAATATTAATTATTTGAAACGGAAAGCAAAAACCGATGTTATGCCTGTTTTAAAGGCAAATGCTTACGGTCACGGAATTGTTAAAATGGCTAAATATTGTAGAAAATTGGGAATAAAATATATTGGTGTAGCTACATTAGGAGAAGCAATACAAATAAGAAATAGTGGCGATAAAGGTAGAATTTTAGGATGGTTGTATGATGTTACTACTAACGAAGTAAGGGATGCGGTTTTAAAAAATATTGATATTGGTATTTTTGATGAAAATCATATACCTATTATATCTAAATCATTACCTAAAGGAGTGAAAGCTAAAATACATTTATTTGTAGATACTGGAATTGATAGAAATGGCGTTCCATATGAAAATGCTGTTGAAGCAGCCAAACAAATAGTATCTGACCCAAAATTTGAATTAGTTGGAATGATGTCACATTTTTGTTGTGCCGAAAAAGGTAATAATAAATCAACTTTAAAACAACTAGATATTTTTAGAAAAGTTCGTCGGGATTTAGCCGAATTAAATATAAAACCACAACTAGTTCATATTGGAAATACCCCAGGAATACTACATTATGATCTTTCAGATTTTACATTGGCGAGAAGTGGTTCGGGAATATATGGTTATGGATCAAAAAAATTAATACCTATAATGGATATATCATCTAAAATTATTCAATTAAAATATGTTCCAAAGGGAGCAGGAATCGGCTATGATAGAACATATATAACAGATAAAAAAACATATATAGGAATTGTTCCTATAGGGTATGCTGATTTTATACCATTAACAAAATCGGAAGAATTAAGTGTTATTGTTAATGGAACTAAAAGAAAGGTATTAGGATTGGAAAGTATGGATCAAATCGTAATACAAGCAAAAGATGGGGATAAATTAGGAGATAACGTTGATATTTTTGGAAGAAAAAATAAGGACTTTATATCTGGTGAAGAATTCGCAAAAATGGGTCATACAACAATATATAATATATTAACTCATATTGGACCTCGGGTCAATCATGTATATATTTAGAAATTATTCCGATAATATTTCTCTAGTTTTTTCATATTTTTTTAATATTCTTTCGTCAAATATAGAAAGTTGTTCGGATAATTCATATTCATCTGGTAATACCATTTTGAAATTCAATCTTTTTCCATCTGACATACGTTTTTCAAATACTAAATGAGGTTTTCCACGTGATATAGCAAGTGATACATATTTAGGCACGTTACTATCTTCTTTTAATGGTTGAATATCGTTTTCTAAATCATCCACAACTTTATTAGCTTGGTTTAATTTTTCTTGAATGGAAATTTTATTAGATTTACTTGAAAACCATACATCTTTTAATTTAGGATGTGATTCTACTTTAAAGAATTCTCGTTCTTTTGTTTTATCTTTGTCTAACCATTCGTGGTAATATACAACATATTTACGCATCATATCTTGGGTGATTCCAGATGGAAGGTCAATAGCATTATGCTTTCTTTCACGTTTTGTTCCAGCTAAACTACCCTTTTTATTTTGTTGTTGTGTTTCATCATTTGCTATTCGTAAATTTTCCAAAGTGTTATTTAGAGGGTCGCGGTCAATATGATCTATGCTAATAGTTTTAGTTCCTCTACCATTTCCATGGCAATCCATTATAATTTGGTGAATATAATACGTTTTATCATTTTCATTTCTAATATGGCTTTGAATGTATCCATTAGAACATTTAGACCAAGTAACATTTTTACCAATACCATTGTGATAATCTTTTATAATTTTATAACTTTCGGGACATAATTTACAAATGCTGTCGGTTTCACAATACATTAAATAATATTCTTTTTCATCAATCAAAACTTTCCATATTGGATTTTTCATTATATAAGCACTCCGTCCTGAAGTATTTGCGTGTCCTGGAATATATTCCAGGACATTATATTTTTTTATAACAAAATTATGATAATAATGATAACGAATAGAAGGTTCAATTTCTTCTACATTTTCAACTAGAGGTTCAACTACATTTTCAACTAGAGGTTCAATTACATTTTCAACTAGAGGTTCAATTACATTTTCAACTAGAGGTTCAATTACATTTTCAACTAGAGGTTCAATTACATTTTCAACTAGAGGTTCAATTACATTTTCAACTAGAGGTTCAACTACATTTTCAACTAGAGGTTCAATTACATTTTTAACTAGAGGTTCAATTACATTTTCAACTAGAGGTTCAATTACATTTTCAACTAGAGGTTCAATTACATTTTCAGTTATATCTTCAATGACGGGTTTAATTTTAATTTCAATATGAGTTTTATTATGAGTTTCAATTGGTGTATTTATTGTTACATTAACTGGATTTTGACATACAATAACATTTGAATGCCGCAAATCATAAATATTTTTATTTTTAAATTTGTAGCTACAATTTGATGCTTTGAAAATAAATTGTAAATAATTTACGCGTTTGTAGTTGTATAAAAATGATGGATAATCTTCTGTTTCAAAATTAACAAAAACAAATTTTTTTTCATTATTCAATATTTTAAATAAATCTGGTATTTCAATTAAATACACTCTATCATTTAAACGAACATTCGCACAATTTAATTCGGTATTCAACGAGTAATGTGTTTTCATTGTCCTAATTTCTATTACGATAATAGTATAATATGAATTCATTTTAATTTATAATTCATATTATAATGTAAGGAAAAATATATTTATAACTATTTAAAAACTTAATAACCAGATTAAATACTTTTGTAGCACACAAACACCCACCCAAATACCCCCATTCTCAATTACTATACGCTAACCCCCCCATCCCCGACATAATTCTCAACACATTGTAGTTGGTAGCATAAATACGGACCTTGGCAGTCTTGGTGCCTTCAACAGTAGCGTTGGAAAGAACCAATTGAAGAGTTGCGTTATCAATACGAGAGAAGTTACAGGTTCCAGAAGGTTGGTGTTCCTCAGGGCGAAGGGCAAAAGAATAGACGTTAATACCTTCATCAGGGGTTCTGGTGTGAGCCTGGTAAGGTTGGACGTAGTTGAAATAACTTCCTTCACGCTCAGAGAAGCGGTCCTGGCCGTTGAGCTGTAATTTCGCAACAACAACGGGGTTCTGTCCCCAACAATGCATGTCTAAAGAGGTCTCAGTCAAAACGAACGTTCCAGCATCAGAAACGGTTGAGTTCTGGTTGTGGTCCTGGATTTGGGATAAAACAGGGGTTCCATCGGGAAGGTTGGATTGAATAGCAGGTCCTCCAAAGTTGGGCTCGTTGTATGGGTTACCAGAACCACTCCAGTAATAGCCAGAGAAAGCAGCCATATCGGCATCTAAAGCACCAGCGTCCTGGAAAAGTCCATAAGGATCAATGAAACCATTCATTCCGACAGTGGCTTCAGGTCCTCCGAAAGAGTGGATGGCATTGGGAAGAGCATCAATAGCATCAGTATAGTTGAAAGGCTGTGCTCCAAGAACACGGTAAAGGATTGCGTCGCAAACAAGAGAAGAACAGTAATCCACGTTCTGATCGGGTTGGACGACCCAGACAAGTTCCTTACAGGGGTGGTTGAAGTTAAGCTTAATCTTGTTGGAAGACGAACCGACTGATTCATCTCCAGTGAATTGAAGCTGTTGGATGAGGTATTCGTGGGGGTTCTGTGCGAAACGTCTTCGTTCATCGGTATCCAAAAAGACATAATCAACATAGATGGAGGCAGCAACCAAAGACTGGTTGTATGCGATGGAAGCAGGGACTGGCTTACCAGGGGTAACAGATCCAGATGCGTCCAAGCAGTTAAGGGTGGTGACAGCCCATAAGCACTCATCAATAGGGCGAAGATCAAGATTAATCTTGATTTCGTGATACTGAAGGGCAATCAAAGGAAGAGCCAAACCAGGGTTGGAGCAAAACCAAAATTGAAGGGGGACATATAGAGTGGTTTCAGGAAGGGCGTTACGGGGAGCACAAACTTGGCGAGGTGCTTGGGAGTCACAAGGTCCATCAATGCTGGCGAACTGGGGATCGGTGATGAAGGTAAGCTGGGTGGTGTTACCAATCATCTTGAAGTATCCACGCTGTTGTTCGGAAGTCATTGTAAGCTGGTTCCAGATATGCATCCAGTCACCATAGTGGCGGTCAATTCGCTGACCTCCAATTTCAACTTCAACCTGGGCGACAATTTGTTCTCCAGGGAAATCCAACCAACGGGCATAAACAGAAGAAGATCCAGAAGCGTTCTGGGTTCCCATCAACTGGTTGATTTCGGGAAGAACCACCTGAAGATAAGTGCGGTAACATAAATCACCGTTTCGGCTGATAATAAGCTGAACTCTTCGTCCGAAATCTGCCTGACCGTTAAATGTCTGCTCGATGGACTCCATTGAGAAGTTGGTATAACGTCTGTATGTGACTTTCCAAAAAGTAATTTGTGGGTTACCCGTAAGATATACATCCTGGGCTCCGTATGCTACAAGTTGCATTAAACCTCCTGCCATTGTTTGTTTATACTATTGTAAAAGAAAAAAATAATTGTAGAACTAATAAAATATATTTTTTTTATTGAATGATAAAAAATATATTTTGTAAAAATACAATCACAACTTAAACATCTTTCTTGGTATTCGTAACAATATTATCACCTTCAAATAATTCACTTATAATTTCCGATGAAGTAACATTTTCCTTAGATGCCAATATAGTTTCTTGGGTATTCCTTCCAGAGATACCCACCAATTCACCATTTTCATCAATTGTTTGTGTTAATACATTACCGCTCTTCTCAGCCTTCTCAATATTATCCTTAATTGCCTTATCTTTTGCTTCTTTAATACGTTGATCGAATGCCACTTTAGCATTTGCCTCATTCTTTGTTTTCTCGTGTACTAGCTTATTCAATTCATCTTCTAGATATTCCGTTCTTCCTGTTTTATAAGCTTCGGGTTCCCAACATAACCATTGTCCTACAGGACCCACGTAAATGTCAAAGGCTGGATCAACTTCTCGCAACATCTTACAACGAAATTCAGCCTCTTCTTGTGTAGGGAAACAACCTCTAATTTTTACACCTCGTGTTGAGGTTTGGAACTCGTGCTTTTTGTTAAATTCTTGTTCTAATTTTTCTTCATTCATATCAAAAAAGTTTTTGTAATCGTCAGTGGCATTTCCCTCTCTTATTGTTTCACCTTCTTCCCTAACAAACTCGTCATAATCTTCTTTTAATTTATCAGCTGGGATATTATATTTATAACTAATGAAATTATTAAATTGAATAAATTTTTCCATAGATTTATTAAACTCCCAATTTTTCAAAAAACATTCAAAAAGAAATAAATTCTTATCCTTCAATATTTTTTCGGGAGAAACAAAAGATATACAGGCAAAATTTTGTCCTGCTATAGGTTTATCCACTTCTAATAAGTCTGCTAGTTTTCTTCCTGATTGGGGGGTTTTACTTGAACCTTTATTCTTTTTCGTCATATAAAATGATAAAGCAAAGTTGTTTATATATTTTTTTCTTAGATATAATATATAATTATGTCCAACGTTTCTTTAATGATAATAAGAATTACCAAATATTTAATTATGGGATTATTAATAGCTGTTTGTTGCTATATTATCCCTGGTAGAAAGCTCTTAGGAGAAGAAGTTATGCTTATCGCTGCTTCTGCTGCCGCCACTTTTGCTATTCTTGATACTTATTTACCAGGTGTTGGTGTTGCTGCTAGAACGGGTGCTGGATTTACTTTAGGATCAAATTTAGTTGGGGGATTTATTTAATAATCTAGAGAAAATATGCGGATAATTTAGTCATTATTAATACTGGTATATAGATATGAATATAACTAGTCATATTCCTCCTAGTAATGAAATAAATAAATTATTATTTATTCATAATGCCCTTGAAAAGGGTTGGAGTGTTAGGAAAAGGGGTAAGTATTATGTTTTTTCTAAAAAACATAATAATGAATTAAAATATTTTAAACCATCTTATATATACGAATTTGTCCAATCAAATATTTCTTCTTATTTCTAATAAAAGTATTCATAATTTGATATTTCATTATTATCATAAATAGTATCAAAACCATTACATACTGCATGACCCCATAACGGAAGATATACCATATCTTTTTCGTTGTTAAAATATAGGCTTGATATAGCATAATTAGAACGTGATAAAATTACCACTTTACAAAGTGATAATAAATAAAGGTCATAACTTTCATCGCGACTTTTAATTACATCGTAGTTAAAAAAAGATGTATCTGAATTAGGACTTGTTATCAACAATACTTTATAATCTGTAAATTTTAGTTTTGCTCTATCAATTACAGCTTGTATTTTTTCTTTTGATAATGGAGATTGGCTATTACCTCCTCCGTAATTTGAATGGTAACAATCTTCACGATTTTTTATCATATTTTTGTAATAATTAGAACATATAGAACCATCATAATCTTTCCAATGTGCCATATCATCCAATCTTAAATGAACTAATATTGTTTTGTTAACATCAAATGGAACTTCACTGTATACATTTCTTACATTCAATATATCCGATTTTATGTCATCATATATGAAATTATTAAAATAATTAATATAATCATTTTGAATATCTCGTAATGTAAAACTTAACATATATACTAAATCATTTTGATTATCAAATTCAAATAATGTATCATCTGCTATTTCTTCGCAAGATAATTGTTCGTTGTATTTATCAATGTAATTAAATAAAATTTTAACAAAAATAGAATGATTAAAACTATAATTATTTTTTGAATTATTTTTAAATTTAATAAATAGTTTATTCTTATGTGCGTAGAGTATTTGAGCGAAATAATTTAATAAATTTGACCCCAATCTATCTTCTCGGTCAAATAAAACGATATACATTATTTCTATAGTTATAGTGTTCTGTTAATATTTATATATTTAATTTTCTTAACGATTAATAGAATTAAATATATAATTAAGGATAAATATTATATGCCTTCATTTAAACCCAAACCAACTAAGAAAATAGTTATTAATAAAAAGGATGCTGTAACATTAGATGAAAAACATAGGGAATTTATGAACCATTTTTCATTTGATGAAAATGTTACTATACCTAAATTGCGTAAATATAGGAAAAATCTAAAGAAAAAATTAGAGTTATTAACGACTAAATTAAACGTAAAAACTTCGGATACGTCATGGAATATCAATGAAAAAATAGAAGAAACATTTGAAGATGATACAGAAGAAATACCAACAAAACATATGACGAGTAATACTGATGGAGTTGATGGTGATTATAGTGATATTATGTATAAAATGTTGGATGATACAGATGAGAATGAATGTTATGATGAAGAAAATGAAGTAGATAATGATGAATTACAAACACAACATATGAATAATATTGTTTATAAAATAAAAAATCAGGAACAACAAAATAGAAACGGTATAATTATTGATAACAATTATACTATGGAGGATACAACTCAGGTGGAATGTATTATGGAAATAAAAGATATGATAAGTGAGGTTACTAAAACAATCAGAACAATGAAAAATGAAAAAAACAAGTATATGTTGGATAACATTAAACACGTATTTAATTATTTTGAAAATAAAAAACAAATATCACAACAAGCTGAAAATATTATTTCATCAAAAAAGACAAATGATAAAGTCAGTATGTTTTTTAAAATTTCAAATAATCAAATGAATACAGTAAATATGAATATTGTAGAAAAAAATATGGAAAGCAATCATAATATTGTAAATAAATATTTAACGAATGTAGATCCTAGTTACTTGAATGTCGAAACATTTGTTTACTCAAATGATGTTTGTATTCAATGTAACAAAGGAGAAATGATATTGATGGAAGATGATGGGATTTTATTATGTAATAAATGTTTTCATAGCGTTCAATTTTTAATTGATAATGAAAAACCATCTTATAAAGAAACCCCTAAAGAGGTTTGTTTTTATGCCTATAAAAAGATTAATCATTTCAAGGAAATATTATCACAATTTCAAGGAAAAGAAACCACAAAAATGCCTGAAGAAGTTATTGAAAATATAAAACAACAAATAAAAAAGGAAAGAATTGATTTATCAAAACTTACATATTCAAAAACAAAGGAAATATTGAAAAAACTTGGTTATAATAAATATTACGAACATATAACATTTATTAAACAAAAATTGGGAATACAGCCATTAACTATGTCACCCGAATTAGAAGAAACATTATGTAATCTTTTTATAGATATTCAAGCACCTTATGCGAAATGTGTTCCCGATTATAGAGTTAATTTCTTGAATTATTATTACGTTTTATATAAATTATTAGAACTTTTGGGGGAAACAAAATATCTTCCTCATATTCCTATGTTAAAGGATAGAGAAAAACTCTTAGAACAATCTGTTATATGGAAGGAAATGTGTAGAATATTGGATTGGGAAGTAACAGAATCTTCTTATTCTAACTTATAATGCTTATCTTTATTTTTAAAATGATCTAAAATTATTATATGTATAACAGTAATAATACATATAATGAGTGAATTTACATGTGAAAATTGTGGAACTATTTTTACAAATAAATCATCTTTTACACGCCATGTAAATAAAAAAAAATCGTGTATTACTAGACCAGAGACATCTTTTGTTGTATTGAAACCAATATTGAAATGGGTTGGTGGAAAAACCCAAATCATTGATATGCTTCTTAGTGTATTTCCAAATCCAAAAGAAATAAATAATTATCACGAGATATTTTTGGGTGGTGGTAGTGTATTATTTGCTTTATTATATTTTATAAAATTTAGAAATATTTCATTGAATGGAAATATATATGCTTATGACTTGAATGAACCATTGATTTGTACGTACAAAAACATACAAACAAGTCCATTTGAATTATTTGATGAAATACAAGTATTAATCCAAGATTTAATGGAATGTAAAAAGAATGGTATTGTTAATAGAAAACCAAAGACATTAGAAGAAGCGAAAGAAAGGGATGAGAATTATTATTATTGGACTAGAATGAGATATAATAATTTAACGACTGAAGAAAAAAATAGTGTATTGGGTTCTGCTATGTTTATTTTTCTAAATAAAACTTGTTTTCGCGGTTTGTTTCGTATAGGACCGAATGGTTTTAATGTCCCTTTTGGTAATTATAAAAATCCTAAGATAATTGATAAAGAGCATTTATTGGAAATACACGAATTAATAAAAGAAGTTCATTTTGAATGCTGTGATTTTACTCAATCTATAAATGATAATATTATTCCTGGAGATTTTGTGTATTGTGACCCACCATATGCTCCAGAAACATCCACGTCATTTGTTGGATATACTGAAAATGGATTTCCTATAGATAAACATATAGAATTGTTTAATAAGATACATTCTTTAACAGAAAATAATGTGAAAATGTTAATGAATAATTCTGATGTTCCATTGGTAAGAGAAAATTTTGTAAATGAAAAATATACAATAAAAACAATTGAATGTAGACGTTCCATAAATTCTAAAAAACCACAATCAACTACAAATGAAGTTTTTATAAAGAATTATTAAACCATTCATCAAACATTTGAAAATAATTTTCATCGCATCCAAATAAAACCTGTATTCCATTTTCATGAAGAATATGATTTAATGTTACATATTTTAATTCACTAGAAGTTATTTTTCTTTGTAAATATTCACTTATACATAAACAATATTCTACATTAAATCTTTCTCCAAGAACTAATTCATACTCTCTTTTGAGAGATGGAGAACTCCACAATTTTGTTTCAACCGAACCATCTACATGTTGTTCTTTTTTCTCTATTATTTTAATAACTATTTTTCCATCATCATACTCTATAATAAACGCTTCATCTGGATACCTAAATATAGGTATATTATATTTCATATTCATATACTTTTTTAATCCTGATTGTAATACAAACGTTATCGTTTTATCATCCACTTTTTTTGTTAAATAACAATCTGTTTGTTTTTTGGGATTTTTACATAACGAAATTTGTTGATAACCATTATTAATTAATCTATCGTAATTATTTGTTTTTGTTTCAAAAATTTTACCATAATGATTAGTATTCTTACCACCAGCGCCAAATCCTTTATTTACATTAACCATTTCCATCGTTGTTTAAAATATAAATTACTTGTTGTAGTAATTTATATTTCATATCATTTTATTTATTATTATAATTAATTGCCAATAGAATTCCTACACATAGTAAACAATAGAGAGTAGTTAATGTAAATGATAGTGTTAATAAACATAGCATATCCAAACGCTATGAACGTGCCCTGGGTAACCTTTTCGCGTTTATCTACCATGGATTTGTAGATTGCTCCCATTAATCCTAAAATTAACAAAGCAATACTAAAAATCATTATAAGAGCCATAAAATAGTAATAATCACAGTATACCTTGGAAATATTTCCGACCGATGACTTAGAAAGAATGGACAACATATTATTTATATATTTAATAAATATAAAATTTATTTTACCACTTCACTTTTTTTACCTTAATTTGTTGGACGTTTTTCTTTTTCTTAGATGGGTCAAATGTTTCTTCTTCATCATCAGAATGAACGTTTTTAGACAATTCCCAAAATTCTTTTGTTCCTAATTTAAAATCAGAATGAGAATCCGCCTTATACCATTTCACTTGGTCGGTTAATTTATTTGATTTTACATTATTATCTATTACTAAACATTCATAATTTTCAGTACAATTATCCATTATTTGACAAAAACTTTCAAATGTTGGAAACATACCAGCATAATTTTCGTATATTCTTTTTCTATTTGCTATATATGGTTCTCTAAGAATAAAAACATAATCTATATTTGTTCTTAATGTTGGTGGAATACCCAATGGATACTGCATGGTTAATACTAACATAACTTTCCAATGCCGCCCGTTTAAAAAAAGTAATCTCATCATTTTATCCCTAGACCAAGAATTATCATACAAACAATCATCTAAGATAACAAACGCTCTAGGATCAATATTACTTTTTTTGAAAGTTTCCATTTCTTTGTTAATCTGTTTCATTACCTGTCTCTGTCTTTTCAAAACATTCTCTATAATTTCAGTTTTATATTCATTGTGTATAAATAATTTGGGAACCATTTTTCCATAAAATCCATTACCTTCTTCCGTGCCAGCTATTACAGTTCCTATTGGGATATCTTGGTGATAATATAATAAATCTTTCACTAAGAAAGATTTACCGCTATCACGGCGTCCTATTAAGCATACAACGGGTCCTTTACTATCATTTATCTTAAACGTAATATCTCTCATATTAAACTTTTTTAATTCTAAAGTCATAAATATAGATTTAATGAATATTAAAATACAAGGGTATAAAACATATATCTATATAGGTTTATGTTTAATATAGTCCAGTATAAAAAACCGAATCACGAACAATTGTTTGAAACATTATCATCGCTTTATGATATGAATCATATACAAAATTATATCCCTATATATAGAATTATTTTTTTACTAAATGAAAACAATTTCAATAAAATTACATTGAATACAAATGAAACATTACTTACATTATATAAATCGTCTCATTTAAATCTGGAAAATATTCACGTAAAATTCGCACCTATAATGGATCCATTTCGTTATGTTATGGGAAAATATTCACAATATACCGATGAATTATTTTGTTTACCTACATTCTTTAATGAAAATGTCCCAAAAGACCATTCCAATCCATTTTATAAAATAAATAATCCTATGAATTCATCCTATGTTGATGGGTATTTTTATTATTTATCCACAAAATTGATAGAAAAATATAATTTTTTAAACGGAGTTCAAAGCTATGGAAATTTCATAGGTATAAAAAATAATTTCAGATTTAAAATCAATGACGATTTAGAATATTTAATTACTAATAATTATTTTTTAAAAAATTCAAATAAATTATTTCAAGTAGATGATTATTCATCTATCTTTAACGACGACGACGATTGCTCCACAAAACATACAAACAAAAAAAATAAAATTAATATATCTAATCATTCAATGATAGATGATTCCCTAGACGATATCTTAGATGTTTCTGAATATAAAAATCCAAGTGTTTATAATGAAACGGATATAATACTTTGCGAACAAGTTATGAATGATAATACAGATGATTTTCCTGAAATTATTGATGACGTGATTGAAATGAATGATGACGATGACGATGATGAAACGAATAGTAATAAAAATTCTTCAGATGAAGATGAAAGTGATAATGAAACCGATGAAAGCGATGATAGTAAAAGTAAATGTCGTGAAGATGAAAAGGGTGAAGATGGTGAAGATGGTAATGAAGAAGATGAAGATGACGAATGGATTACAGATAGCGAATGTGATGAAGATGATGAAGAAGAAGAACCAGATATATATGTAACTCTTAATAAGTTTCCAGTTACTCTTATAGCAATGGAAAAATGTAATGATACATTGGATATGCTTATTGAAAATGAATATTTTGAAACAGATGAAATGTGGTTTGCTATGTTATTACAAATAATTATGACATTAATTGTTTATCAAAAAGCATTTACTTTTACACATAATGATTTACATACAAATAATGTTATGTATATAGAAACGGATTTGGAATATATAGAATATATTTATAATAACGTAAAGTATAGGGTTCCTACGTTTGGAAAAATTTTCAAAGTTATAGATTTTGGGAGAAGTATTTATAAAGTCAATGATACATTGCTTTGTAGTGATAGTTATGACGTGAAAGGTGATGCGAATTCTCAATATAATTTTGAACCATTCTTTAATCCTAAGAATAAAAGAGTAATCCCCAATCCAAGTTTTGATTTATGTAGGTTGGCAACTTCTATGTTAGACTTTTTATTAGAACGACCTACAAAAAATCAAGATGTAATTACTTTAATTGAAGAGTGGTGTCAGGATGATAAAGGGAAAAATGTATTGTATAAAACGAATGGAGAAGAAAGATATCCAGAATTTAAATTATATAAAATGATTGCTCGTAACGTAAATAATCATACTCCTCAAAATCAATTAACTAGAGATTGTTTTACGTCGTTTATTTCAGAAAGTAGAGAAAATACAAAATCCGCAATTAATATAGATAGAATACCATCTTTTTTTACCACACAGATTGTCTAAAAATACACTTCTTGTAAATAAATAATATATACTTATATATTATATATTGTAATTATGCCGCTAAAAGAAGGAAAATTGCCAACAGATTCGGAAGTTGATGTATCAGCCGCTTCAAAAACAGATAGGAACACTTGTAACAAACTTCTATGTAAATTAGGATATTCACGTGATGATGATATTCGATACCCAAAATTAATTGGTCAGGTATATTCACGTTTAAGAGATGAAGAAGGAGGTAATGGTAGTATGGCACAGGAACGTCATTTGTATAAAAAACTAACTCAATGTAAAGATAATTACCCAACCGCTCAAGAAATACCAACTATACCATTATGTAAAGTCTATGATAGTCAAAATAATACATCCTCGTCATCTTCTTCGTCTTATAACCCTCCACCATCTCATAAACCTCCACCATCTTATAAACCTCCACCAGCTCCGTCTCGTAAACCTCCACCAAAATCCGAAGCGGACGCAAACGCTAAGTATCTAGCCAAAAATGATCTTACAAGATTGACTACTTTTATGAAGGGGTCATTTCATAGAGATATAATTAAATTACAGAGTAAATTATACACATTATATAACTTAATTATAAGGACAAATACTTTAATTTTAAATACAAATGACACTCCACTTATCAAAAAGATGGGTGTAATTCACAGGGGGATGGCTAGTATAACTAGTATTTCTAGCTTAATAGCTAATAAAATTTACTGGGATGAAACAATGAATTATTTTGATAAAATGCGTCTTACTTATACGGCGTTTCTAGAAAAAGAGCCTAAGACTCCCAAACCTCCTAAAACCGCAAAAGCACCAAAACCCCCTAAAGCACCTAAAGCACCTAAAGCACCTAAAACCGCAAAGGTTCCTAAAAGTCCTAAGGCTCGTAAGGGTCCTAAAACTGCCAAAGCTCCGACACCTCCCCCTAAAGCTCCGACACCTCCCCCCAAAGCTCCGACACCTCCGAGAGCTAATTCAACGAGAAAAAGATGTCCTAATGGAACTCGACGAAATAAAAAAACGGGTAACTGTGAGGCAAAATAATATTATGTTAATATATATTATTATACCGAATTATGTCAAAGAAAATGCCCAAAGTAAAAATGAACGAAAGTCAACGCAATGATATTCTTGCAAATCTCAACACCATAGATGAAGGTTTTGACCCACTACATAACGAAGCCCAACTGTTAAGGGACAAATTAAAAAATCATATGACGATACTTATGAATTTAAGAATATTTTGTAACAAGTATGGGACACCTAGTATGGCTAAACAATCAACTAAGTTATGGAATACTCTTGATAAAATGGATAATAAATTGTATGATATTCGGGAAGCTCTTGCGGGTTTACGTGATCACGACTTTAAAGACGTAACCAGATTATTTGAAAACTATGAAGATTTTTGTGAAAAATAAAATATATATTTAGCGTTTATATTTTCTAGTAATACGTTTTTTATTGTGTTTTTTAGTTTTGTATCTTCTTTTTTTCTTAGAACCACCCCCTTTATTGTCATTGACATCAAACCTGACATTTTTATTTGTTTTTGAACGCCCTTTTTTAGCACGTATAGCAGCCAATACAGAATTCAATGTATCATTCAATTTTCTGTTCGCTGTAAATTTGGCCACATATTTCGTACCACTTCGCGGAGTATAACTTTTTCTACGTTCATTAATATCAGTTGACGCCCTCTTTAAAAAAAATTCTCTTATTTCGGGAGATGTCTGTATATATTCCAAGTTTTCTTCTAAGTATTCAAGTTTTGAAGCATTTGTATCACTTCCATTATAAACTAACCGATTTGTAGATGGTAAATAATTTATACTACCAAAAGCACGTTGCTGATTTCTAGGATTTCTAGTAAAAAACATAATAGAACCTCTTGAAAACGTATCCCCTGTTTCTGATGAATTGTATTCACCGTCATACCCTTCTTTTTGTAATAAATAATTTATAGGTTGTAATAAAAAATCACCCACTTTAGCAGAACTATAATCATTTATAAACCCTTTTATAGCACCAAATAATTTAGACCTAATAGCTAATCTTTCTGTTTCATTTGGAGTTCCACTGGTGGTGTTATTAAAAAGTCTATATGTTTTGTCAATGATATCATTTACTTTTCCGTCACTTTTAAGACTATTAATACTAGACGTTTTGGTATTAATCTCAGTTTGAATGCTCGTTTCTAAATTATTATCATTCACTTCTTTTGCTATTTTTAATCTATTAGCATCCTTACCTTTATTTATCGTTAATTGAATAATTTCTATCATCCATACAGATATATCGGTTAAATAGCCATCCAAAATATCATTATCTATTATAAGAGGGTTTTCTAACATTAATGTATTTACAGTTGAACCTGGACGCTCTTTATAATCTGTTACTCCATATAACCCAGAACCTATTCCATGTGTCATGGTAATATTTAAATTTACATCTGGTCTTTTTTTTGTTATATATTCCGCCGAAGATGCGTCATATTGTGGCTCGTGAAAATTATATATAATTCTTGAAGTGGGCGATAGAACATTATAACTTTCACCATTATAACTTTCACCATAATTCATTTCAGTATCACCCATAATAAATATAATAATAATATATTATAAGATTTAAAAATCAGGAGCATCTGTAAAAATTTCAGGGGGTATATCTACATCTTCTAAAGGAGGTATTACTTGATTGTATATAAAATAACCAGCAACGACACTAAAATAAACAATTAACGAATCACATACCAATATCTTTATCGGTTTTTTATTTTCTTCTTCTACAAAATTCAATTCTATTATTTTTGTAAATAAATAAATAGATGCTATAACTGCGGCAAGAAGATATACATTCATTGAATAATATTATTTGTATTCTAATAATATTATTTCATAGTTTAGTGAAACGCAGACATTATATTTCTTCTATATCAAATCCAGATAATGAAATTTCATCATCATTATCAAATACTATGCTATCAGTATCCGAATCACTACCTGTATCATTTACAGAACTGTCATCGCGTGAATTTGATGGAGGTGTAGTAGGAGGACTTTGTACGTTCTTTAAAATATCACTATCTTGTTTCATACTTTCAATTAAATCCTTTACCTCATTATTTGTATTTTCCTCATTTTCTCCACCTCCTCCGATTTGAGGTTCCACTATACTTTCTAATTTAGGCACGGCAACTAATTCGTTTTGTCTGACTTCTTCCATTTCTTTTTCCAATGTCTTCAAATCAATCTTTTCTTGAACGACTTCTTCTTCTATTTTTTCTATTACATCTGTCTCAGTTGTTTCATCCATATAAGAACGAATAATTTCTTCAATTGGTATATTTGAACGTATAGTATTCAAAATACATTCTTGAACTAACAATTCAACCAATCTGCGATTTTTTTGTTTTTCCAATGATTTGGTTTTTACTTCATACAAATATACATTATTATATACAGAACGTGCTACGTTAATATAACATTTATGAATAAAAACATTCAATTTCGGAACATCAATATCAATCTTTTTCTGTTTCATACCCACACGCATAGCAGTCATACATTTTAGTTGTATAATATGAACGCAAGTAATAATATCTTCCATATAATTACAATTACTCTTTGCTACAATTCTTTGTTTTTCCTTATCAATAATTTCTTCATTCCATTTAGGAACCCGAACTAATAAATTTTGAAATGTCATAAGATATTTTTCTTTTTGTTTGGATTTTTTACATAACGTATAAGCTTCTTGAAATATAGAATCAACTCCTTCAACAATAAGAGGCGTTAACATTATAATCAATCGTGCTATCCATTCATTTTTACTTTCGTATAATAATGACATATTAAAATCATCCATATTCCAATAATTTTATATATTACCATAACAGGATAATTCTTCTCTAAAAAACGCAAGATTAACTCTTTTTGATTTTGGGTCAGTTTTTATATATAAAATAGAATAAATAGCTATACTTAATAATAACAATTCATTTCGCAATTCAATTCTTATTTTATTTAAAAATAATAAAATATCATATTTTTGATGGTATGTTAATATTTTATCAAAAGTAGTTGTTTGTTCTATTAAATATAATACATCCAACAAAGAATATCCATTAGAATAACAATCTTTTGATACATTCATAACATCCAGTAACGTTTCATAATCTCTTCCTTTATCCTTTTTAGAATGTAACTCAAGTATCCACGATTTTAAAAGATTTGTATTTGATGATGGTGTATATATTGTATTTGTTCTAGGAACATATATTTCACAAAATCTTGATAAGATTGGTTTCATTAATGTATTCTTAGTTTCAACAATAATAAAAAATCTCGTAGTATGATTATATATTTCAATACATCTGCGTATAGCTGATTGGGCGTCCATTGTCATTTTGTCAGCATATAACAAAACGATAAATTTAAATATAGAACCATTTTTTATAGATATATGATTTTTAGCAAAAGTAGTGATATTTTCACGGATATGTTTTATTCCATTGTTAATACAACAATTTACAACCATTACATAATCATCTCTTTTTACATCCCATAATTGAATATACTTGTCAATAAATTCAAATAATACCCTTTTTTTACCACCTCCAGGAGGTCCATAAAATAATATATTTGGCGTTTTACTATTATCTAAGAATGTTTGAAGTTTCTTTTTTATATTTTCCATATTAAATTTCAATTACTTAGTATTTTTATGCCCTTATCTATAAAATTGTATGATGATTAAACAGAATTTGTCAAAGAAAATGTATATGGATTTTCTCTGAATGCTTTGAGAATATCAGGATTAATTCGTTGAACTTCTATATCACTTGAACCGTGAGGTAATCCTGGTTTTAAATATCCGATTGTTGCTGTAGAAGCACTCATAGGAATAACACTTCCAGGGATACCCACATATTCAGTTGATTTTCCATCTTTTGAATGAGATACATTCAGCTCACCCGTAAATAAAGGTAAATTACCCGTTGATTTATAGTTATCAACATATTCTTTCTTATCATTATTTGTTTGATTATAAGTAGAATCATAAACTTGGCTTCCTATACGTGTTCCACCTCCACCCATTGGTCCAAATCCACCATTTTGTGATGTGGTATCTCTTTGGTTTTGGATTAATTGATATTCTGTTAATGAATTTACAGCATCTGAACGTTGATTACCCACAAAACCAGTTGAACTAAATAATACAGTTTCTTTATTTGTTGTTTTAGGAACATCATAAGGATTAATTGTATAAGTTCCCGATGTTAGTGAATTTGTGTTACCATAAACAGTAACACCCGAAACATTTTCCTTCCTTGTTGGTTTCAAAACATCCATAAAAGGAATAATTGCTGCTCTTATGCTGCTGCTAAACGAATTTCCTATTCTTACAGGTTGATTACAACGAGACCGATTGTTATGTTCTATTTTCATTGTATTCAAATGGTCTAATTCATGAAGTGGTCCCATACCTTGAAGAGAAGGTATATTCATTCCAGTTCTTTCTAATTCAGGCCGTCGTGCTGTTTCATATTCTCCGATATGATAACTTGATTTCGTGTTTGATATAGGAATACCTTCATATGGTGTTGGATTACTGCGATTATTTTGATAAACAGCTTGAACGGGTAATAATTGACCTGCGTGACCTATACCAGTAGTTGTAAATAACCTATCTTGTGAATTTACATAAAAAGTATCTGGTTTATATTTTTCAACAAAACCTTCAATGCCTAGATTTTTTACAACTGATTCGGCGGGACCTCCTAAACCATCTAAAATATATGACATTTTAGGATTTGTATCTACTCTTAGTTCATCAACAGTTTTAGGAATCCACATATCTCGTTGTTCCATTCCTGAATTAAATCCACCACTTCCTTGCGATTCAAACCCTTGATTTAATCCAGGACCAACATGAATACTTTCAAATGGTTTTACATTATTATTAACATTACTTGGAACTTGGCGAGATGCGAAAAATTCAGTCATATCGGGAGTTCCGTAAGGATACTGCATATCGCTTTTAGGTTCAAATAAAGGTGCCTGTTCTACTTTTCTTATAATTTGGGAACCAACTCCAACCATATTATCTAATTGTGATTCGGTAGCTTCATTATACATTTGTCCCTTTATTTTAGCTCCATAAAATGGAACCATATTATTATGTTTGAATTCATTGGATTTCATATAATCCCCCGTCAAACTATATACATCCTTTATATTCATACCCACACTTATTCCCATATTTTCTTTTTTTTCATAAAGAGATTGATTTAGATATGTATCTGTTGCTGGGTTTGGTGTATCGTAATAATTTAAATTATTTTCTAAAGGTGGGTTATTAGAATTGGCGGTATTTAATCTGGGATAATTGGGAGCTATAGGTGAAACATTGGGTAATGATTGATTTGAAAAATTTTCCGTTATAATACTACGTTTTAATCCCTCGCGTTTTTCTTGCTGACGGTTAATTATATATAATCCACTTAAAGCAATAAAGGGTATTGCTAATTCCATTTTTAGATAATATATAATACAAGTATTTTATTTTATATATTATTTATAATTGTTTTCTTCACCATTCCTATATTTTTTGATATGGAAATGTATATTCGCTATTTGACTGAGGGTGTGTATTATATCCAGAAGAAGCAACTAAATAATCACCACTATCTCTTTTTACATATTCTACTTTCTCCCTTCGGATAAAATAATCTTTTTCTAATATTCTTGTTGATAAATTGTTTTCAAAAGGTAAGCATACATTTTCTTGAGGATTAAGAGGTAAATATTGAGGTAAATTTTGTGGTAAGCTACGAAACAAAAAGGCAGGTAATACAAGTCTAGAACTTTCCGTTATTTCATCTTTATTTACGGGATAATTTATAGGTTGTGACGTACAATTACTTGGTTTTCTTTTTGAAAGGTCGCAATTTGTAAGAATGCGGTTAATACCTAATAATTCACTTTCTAATTCTGTTGAATTTGTGTATAAATTAGCCGCCCATTTTTGAGGAACAATTTGTGGATCTAACATAAAAGGTGGTCTTGATCCTGGACCTGGTGTATCTAATATATACCTAGATGGGTCTGTTGATTCTTGTAGTCTTTTTATTGTTCTACAGTCATCATAATTAAATCTTGTATTAGCCATATTATATTATTTTTTTATTATATTTATTTGAAATTTTAGCATAAAAACAATTATAATGATTGAGTAATGCCGAGTATTTGTTTAAATTCAATCGTAAAAAATGAGAGTGCTGTTATTCTTAGAATGCTTCAATCAGTTGAATCAATTGTAGATACATATTGTATTTGCGATACTGGTTCTACCGATAATACCATAGAATTAATAAAAGGGTTTTTTGATGAAAGACATATTCATGGAACTATTATTACTGAACCATTTGTTAATTTTGAACATAATCGGAATGTCGCCTTAAAAGCTTGTTCTGGTATGAGTGATTATATTATATTCATAGATGCTGATATGGTGTTAAATGTTCGCAATTTCAACAAAGAAGAATTAAAGGATAATCATATGTATTCAATTTTACAAGGAAATAATTCGTTTCATTACCCTAATGTTCGTATTATCAAAAATGATGATACTGCTAAATATGTTGGCGTTACACACGAATATATTGACTGTCGCCCTAATCAAGTTCACGTTATACTTGACAAGGATAAACTTTTTATTACAGATGTAGGAGATGGTGGATCAAAAAGTGATAAGGTTGCTAGAGATATTCGTTTATTAAAAGGTGATCTAGAAAAGAATGAAAATAATCCACGCTCCTACTTTTATTTAGCAAATACATATTTTGATTCAAATCAACTTGATGAAGCTATTCCTTGTTATTTAAAAAGAATTGAAATTGGAGGATGGGACCAAGAAATTTGGTATTCTTTTTATCGTTTAGGAGAAATTTATAAAAGAAAGGATGAAATACAAAAAGCAATTATGTATTGGATGGAAGGATTTTCGGTTCTTCCTGAACGTCTAGAAAATATATATAAAATTATTAATTATTATCGCATAGCTGGAAAACAAAAACTCGCATATACATATTTGAAACTTATCAAAGATATTTTTATGAGCCATAAAGATAATAATATTCGTAATTCTTATTTATTTATGGAAAATGATATATATACTCACTTGATTGATTATGAAATTGTTATTCTATCTTACTATAATGGAAATAAAAATGTAAATGTTCCTGTATTAACTATTTTACAATCATCTGCTAGTCAATCTATCATACAAAGTGTTTTATCAAATCTGAAATTTTACCCAAATATTTATACCCCATTACATACAAGAAACTATACATCCAAATTAGCTTGTAATATTCAAGTGAATTCACAAAAATATTTATTCAATTTTAAATCATCTACTTGTTCTATTATTAGTAATCCTTATGACGATGGATATTTGTTAAATGTTAGATATCATAATTACTCGCTCAAAGATAATGGATATGTCATTGAATTGCCTGAAAATTATAATGAGGACGTGAGACCAACTGTAACTCAAAATCAAGTTCTTATATTGGATAATGAATTTGATGTAGTTTCTTCACATATTACTCCTTTGATAGTAGAACATTCTAAGAAATTAATTGGCGTAGAAGATATACGATTGTTTTACTCTGAAAAAGAAAATAAAATACTTTCTATTGGAACTTCCACGCATAACGTTCATGATGTAGGTATATCACAAGGTTCTTTTGATTATCTTACTAAAACATATACACGACCTGTTAATATTCGCCAAACATTTAAGGAAACTGGATGTGAAAAAAATTGGGTTTATTTTAATCATAGAAATAAAACAAGAATTCTCTATTCTTGGTCTCCTTTTAAAGTATGTAATGTAAATGAGGATAATGAATTGATTGTTGTTTTCGAACAACAACTACCACCATTGTTTAATCACGTCCGTAGTTCTACTTGTGGTGTTCAATACGAAAATGAAATATGGTTTGTGGGACATATTGTATCTCATGAAGGAGATGGGGGATATCATCGTCATTATTATGATATCATTATTGTTCTTGATGCTACTACATTAAAATTATTGAAATCAACTCCATTATTCAAATATAGTGAAAGTAGAATCCAATATACTCTTGGACTAATTATTGATGCTGATAAAGTAATTCTTTCTTATAGCACAATGGACGATACTTCATTGGTTTCTGTATATGATAAAAAGCATATTGAATCAAGTATGATTAATTATGTTAATGGATAAGAAATATTTAATAATATCTAGCTGATTCTGTAGGAACAGTGGTTCCGTTATTTTTCCATACTGTAATAATATATAATCCAGCATCCGTATAAATACTTCCACTTTCTCTTCTACAAATATTTTGAACTACGTTACCAGTCGTTGGGTCAATTGTTGTATCCAAAGAACAATAACATTCGTCACAATTCATTGAACTTTCAGCAACATTATCAACTTTTACATTTAGAACTGTTACTTTACTGAAATTATTCACTCCACATAGTGGTCTTCCTATTTTTTTGTTATAAAATGAAGTATTATTCATTTTATAATTATAATTATTATTCATCTTCGTATAATATATATTATCATAAAATATGTCTGAAAGTCGCCATAAAAAAATTAAATTGGAACACGGGGATGGGGATGGGGGTGAAGATGAAGATGATTTGGACGTTTCTACAGTTCCTACACGAATACTTACTCATTGTATGTCTCACGACTATACACTTTTAAACAAAAAAGATGCGATTGAATATATTCGTTGTATGAAAGATAATGATACAATCCAATTACTTGATGATTTTATATTAAAATCTAGAATAAATAATATTTTAACTTGTCGGGCGACACGACGTAATACAAAAAGCGTTGGGGTTTTGTGGTATTCAACCACTTGTTATTTATCAAGTAAAATTATTATTTTATTTTTTACAATGTTGCGATTATTTTCTGTAAATATTGGAGTATCAAGTAAAACACAATTAATAAAATTATGGTTAATAGTTGAAAAAATGATGTGGGAAATAATGACTACAAACAGCACACAAATTATGTCAAATCCCCCATCATTGGAAATGTTAGGACAAACAATTGGTAATAGATTGGGAGAATTTATTATGTCTATGCCCAATGCGAATAATGATACTCGTAATGGATTAGCATATATAACAAGCGTTTCAAGAGCAGAATTAGATAGAAGTGTGATTATTGAGGATATTTCATCACTTTTTTCAAGAAATTACAATGAACCAGCTGGTGGTTGTAGTTTTGTTAATAGTATGATACCAATCATTGCGGGTATATCTATATCTGGGGCAGGTGATGGAATTCCTAGTGGAATTATTCATTGGTTTTCATTTGTTGTAATAAATAAAGAAAATCCAGATCCAACAACTCACCGTATCTGTGTGTATTCTTCCTGGGCGGATGGTGATTATCCTATACAAAGCATAATGACTAAAGTGGAAGTAGATATAATAGAATTCAATACTATGATAAATATATTAACTAATGGTTCGGATAATGAGGTCGTTATACAACAAACTATTTTAACATTACAAAAGTATTTTTTTAGTAATCCTCCCGATGGTAGTGAAGATGTTATAGAATATTTGAAATCCGTTTTTCTTACAAAAGATGGTATTATAATCGGTGGTAAATTTCAAATTATTATGTTTCCAAACTATTACAAACATTGTATAAATATATCAAGTCTATTACTTCAAACATCGATAACAAATCCAATGATTATATCCGAAATGTTAGCCGTAATTACTACATCACGAGAATTATTCTTTGATATTGATTATCTTAAATTAGAATTATTACTTATTTTCTTATACACAAAAATGAGATGTATTAATAGTGGGTTTTATCAAACAGAAGAGTCTGGTATAAAGGGTGGAAAAATGAAACGAAAACGTTCAATAAAAAAACGAAAAACAATAAAAATAAAACGCCGATATACGCGACGGCATAAAAAAAGAAGGGTATTGTAAGGTTTATCCGTAGGAGCGCTCAGGCGCTCCAAAGAGCTGTCTTTTACAAATTACTTTATATATTTAAGAAAGTAATTTGTTATCATATATGTATTGGAAAATATTGATACAATTATATTTTACATATTTGTGTTGGGAATATGCGCTAAACAAAGTCGGATAGTTCCTAAAGCAGCGACATTATATTTTACAACTAAAGGTAAATCATTTTCTAAATATAATTCAATTTGAGGACATAAATTAGTACATTTGATAAAATAGGATAAATTCTTTAAAGAAAATTCTCCTGTAATTATTTTACTTGAATCTTGTTTCAATACAAAATCCATTGAACCCTCACTTTGTAATCTTTTTATTTCAGCGGAAGCAAATTGACCTTGACATTTAAAAATTAATTCATTTCCTACAGAACTAATTTCCAATTTATCAGATATACAAGATAAATCTCTTATAATTTTTTGAAAATCTTGAGAAGGTAAATTGATAATAGAAGAAAATGTTACATCGGGATATTGTAAATCATCCGCATCAGGTTCAATTAATCTTAATTTTTGTATTTTAATTTGTTTAATATCACCATTTTCAAACTTTAAACCCAAATGAGATACGACACCATCATTATAATCATCTTTTTCAATATACATAGTTAATGTATCATCATTATCAATTGAATTAATTAATTTGAATAAATGAAGCATGTTTACACCTATAATAATTTTTTCGTGCTTACAAAAATATTCTTCAAAATTTGTATTTTGTAAATGTAAATGAACTAAGATAGTATGAGATTTATCCATATTAATAACTTTCATACCATCTGTTTGAAATATAATATTTGTTTCAAGTAAAATATCCTTTAATGCTGACATTAAAGTTCTAAAAGGGGTTATTTGAACTGTTTTAAACATAAATACAACGTCTTCTTCGTTCATTTTTGAAAATTATTTTCATATAATCTTTAACCTTATTTTCTATATTTTCTTGTTTTTCCTGATTTACGAGAACTATTTAATTTAACATAACCAAATCTACCCTTTTTGGCTCCATAACCGTGTTTCACCAATCGCATTTCTTTGCGAGATGTATTGAATTTATCCTTACTTACTATTCTTCCGTGTTTATTCATTACTAAATCATCTTTTGTTAACTGACCTGTCGTTTCATACGCAGTTCCGTGCCATACTTGGGCTCTGGTTCCAGTTATTATTTCATATTTTTTCCCCTTGATTGTGTAAGTTCCGTCATTGTTACGATTGAAAATGGACCTCATAATTATGTTATATACTAAGAAAAGAGTTTATTTTATTTCTATCACTGTCTCAATAAATTTACACGAAGACTCTGTATCACGTAATGTTGTTTTAATTTTTCATTTGGTATAATACCATTTTTAATGTCTTGTGTATATTCTTGTGGTGGTATATAACGAATAGGACCTTCTCCTATATTTCCAAATATAGTTAATCCAGAAACAAATCGTGGAGCAAATGAAGCCAATCTTTCAGAATTTCGCGAATATATTGACAGGTTTGAAAAAAATGGACTATTTACATTATTTTTAGGAACTATCTGATTATGACATACATCCTTACAATATTGTGTTTTTTCTCCTTCCCTATTATTGTTTTTTTTCATTTACTATATATGAATTAATTATTTTATGCGTATAATACATATTATAATAAATGTCAGGTTGTGGTTGTAATAAACAAAGTGGTGGAGGTTCCAAAAGATGTTCTTGTAAAAAATGCCGTCGTTATAGTCAAAAAGGTGGTGGAATTTTTGACGGTTTTTTTGGTTCCAGTAATCAAACACCACCACCATCAACGACACCATCACCATCAACGACAACACCAACAACCCCATCAACGCCGCTACTAACAAATGCGGTAGCAACTCCAGTAAATGATGACAGAGCAACATTAGAAAAGACCATATCAAAATTAACTGCTGAGAAAGAAGGAATAGATCAAGAATTAGACGCAGCAAGAATGAAATTAAACGCATTACCACGACCTCAGGGTGGGGGCGGTGGTGGAGGGAATATGATGTTCAGACAAAATTTTCACGGAGGATATGGAGAATTAGTCACGGCACAGGATGAGGCAATCATAGGATTAGACTCGGGTCCATCAATTGCGACGCAAGGAATAGCCACACAACAGGGTGGAAAACATAGAACTCGCAAAATTCGCAAAACCCGTCGTATGAAAAAATCAAGAAAACATATGAAATCTAGAAAGTATAGAAGATGAATTAAAGAATATCAAATATAACTTATAAATGAATTATAACACAGATTTGATAATAAAGTATAGATTATTTATGAATGGTTCGGATATTACGGAAAATGCTATGAGTGAAGTTGTATATCAAGAGAATTTCTTAGAAGCATTTTATTTGAATGAATATAATGTCAAAATTGTTAGCGAACAACAAACACTCCTGTATGATATATTAATTCACGAAGAATGGTTTCAATTGTTATTGGAAAATTTGGTTAAGAAAATAAATTTTGATGATAAAGATATAGTATTTATTTATTTATTTTCATATCCTCTTTTTCACGTAACACACGAATTAATTAAACATTTCTTAGTTGATAATGAAGTTCCAGAACATTTGATTGAATTGATGAATGAAGAAATAGAAAAAATGTAAAAAAGAAAATGTTTGAGTATTTATATGGCTAGTACTAGAAATATAAATACGCCTGGTAATTATTGTATGGAACAAAATCAATATGCTAATCAATCAAGATGGAGTTTATATCCACAATCATCTGGTGGTAATGCTTATCATACAGGTATTCCTGGCAATGGATTATTACAAGGACAAATAAATTCTTCGCAATTATCCTATAATAACATAAACATTGAATCATTCTTATTTGGTATTGATTTAACTAATTTAACAAAACCAGAATTTCCTTGTTTAACACCTGAAATAAAGAAGCTAGAACAAGTAAATATTTTCCCTAGTAAGCCTACTTATATTCCAGAAAAATTAATTGTTTCAAAAAATAATCGTCCTTTTGAGTATTAGATTGTTGGTTTGTAAAATTGAACGTCTTTATTCATATCGCGTGTAGTAATACCACCACGAACAATATTAGGATTAACAGATTCTTCGTTATTCATTGAAGATTGAATATGAGGGAGTAACGGCGTCATATGATAATTTAGGTAAGATTTTTCGGTAACATTGTTAACACTCTTTTTATTTGGTATCATTTCACCTTGCATTATTTGCGATTCTATATTACTACATACAGAACCTCTTCCCAAATAAGGAACTGTAGCAAATAAACGTTGATGTAATGATATATGGCATTTTGGATGAGTTTGTAAAGAACCAATTAATAATTTAGAGCTATCATCCACATTCACTCCTCCAGGACTTGTTGAATAAGTTCCATTATAAAAAACACAAGGTTGTTGAGTAGCAAACCTTACCTGTGTATTCATTAATCCATCATTTTTATGATAATTTTGTAATAAGTGAGATGCGTATAAACTATTTTGTATCGTTTTTTGGTCTTGGCAAGTCATATCGTTTCCTATTCTGTCAATATTGTTAAAACTATAATCGCTAATTATTGACATCTTAATAATATATTAGTGAAATAAAAAAAACTTGGCTAATTATATGTTTGATTTAGTGATAAATATTTTCATTATACTTTTTATAATTTTCTTTACAAGTATAATCATTCAAAAACAACAACGAGGGGATACATTAGAAGAAATTTGGAAAAAGTATCAAAATAACATGTGCTTGGTAAGAACTTCCATAAAAATAATAGGAATATTGCTTATTTGTTGGTTATCTACTGTAAGTTTATATTTGGGTATAATGACTGCTATTCTTTTTATAGTTGTTATGGAATATGATTATAACAATGAAATGGATAGAACAGAAAATTTTCAATCAATTAATAAACCCCAAACAGGCGATGTTACTCATAACAAATTACATAAAAAAAGTAATAAAATAGATTATTTTACTGCCGAAAAATCTGTAAAATCAAAACCTGGATTGGGTGCCGACAAATCATTATTTAAATCTACATCTACTATTGACCCATATGATAAGGGCACAAGTTATACATCGTTATAAGAGTGTTAATATTTTTTGTAATATTTAATTATATATAAGAAAAAGATGGACCGAAAATATTATTGGGTTTATTTTATGTTGTTGTATATAATTGCCATTTTCTTAGTATATATATTAATTCATAATCAACTTGTAGAAGAAAGCTTCACTCCAACTATACGTAGAACATATAATTCAAATGCTAGATTTATGAGAAATTCTATTTATGGTAGCTACAAAAACGCAGTTCATAGAGCCACCAAAGTTTTAAAATTTCTTAGATTGTATTGAAATAAAAAGAAGGGAATTAAATAGATAACAAAAAATGTATTCGTATATAGTATAATTAAGGTATGAATTTTACTCCTCCATCTAACTTAACAAGTAAATCTTTTTTTGACCCAGTAAATACAAATAAATTTTTTATAGGATTGATGATGATTTTGTTAAACATTGGTTCAAAATATATTACGATACAAACGAGTAAATCAATGGAAGAATATATGAAACTTACTATTAGTAAACAAGTTTTGGTATTTAGTATGTGCTTTTTAGGAACTCGTTGTATTGTTACGTCTATATTACTAACAGCAGGATTTACGATTTTATCGGAATTTATTTTTAATGAAGAAAGTGAATATTGTGTTGTGCCACATTGTTATAGAATTTTACACACTTTGCCACCAAATGATGAAATAGTTACAGAAGAAGAATATAAGCGAGCTGTAGAAATTGTAGAAAAATACAAAAAGAATAGATTATCGCAGGAACAAAAATCACAATATATTAGTTTCTTCTCTTCATTACAAAATTGAAAATAAAGAATATACCTTCAAATTAATTATTGTCATATTGTAATGAAAACGATAAAGAAAAGATTATACAAATCCAAATCAAAACATTCTAAGAAAAATCTTCGCAAAATGACAGGAGGTAGTTTAGATAGCACAATTATGACAAACACGTTAAACTTAATGAATACTCTTGTGAATTATTTACAAATTGAAGCAAGTAGAACAGTTTATTATACACAAGTAAAATTTGAATTGAGTTCAACCATTATAAATAATTTAATTACTTATGGATTGACACCTAGTTTGGGTGGAAATATCGTAGATACATCACAACCATATATTATATACTTTTTTGTATATTACTACACCTCAAAAGTATTTTCGGAATTTTTTAAAACAAAAGATAAGGGGGGAACAAGTAATGTAGATTTATTTCTTCTTCCAGAAGATGGTTCTCTTGATAATACAATACAAGTAAAAGAGGTAACACGTGATTTAGAATTAGACGTAGATAGAACTTATTGTATATTTATGAATTTAGGGGTAATCACATCTATTATCACACTGAGAGTGCCAGGGACACCCTCGCCACAAATATGTATTCGGTTTAAGTTAGTATCAACTGGAATACAAGGTAAAAATAAAAATAGTTATTTACCCGAGTTGATAATTACAGGGATATATATGTTAAATACTGAACCAGATAATGTAAAAGTTCAAGACTATTATCGGGAATTTATAACTAAACTTAGAAGAGATAATTCTAATCTAACTACTTATTTTACACCAGTTCCATATTCAGATGAAGTTCGTGATAAATTGAAATCAATTATCCTATACACAATAGATGTTGAAAAACAAATTATATCTTTTCAATCTTCAAACACAACTTTACGTTTTATATACCTTAACGGACAAACTCATTTGAAATTTAATCCAATACCAGTTGAAAGTATTGTAATTCCAGTTCAGATGAGTGCGACATTGCTAACCTTTATGAATAAAATATCTGAAGCATTAAAAAGTAATTTATCCAATACTGGGTCAAAGTCTCAAACAAGTAAATTATCAGCTATTACTGAAAATTATATTCCAAATGTATTAAACGTTTATTTAACCACTCCTTCTTATTCTCAAATTCAACTGAATGGTGTATTATTGAAACGAGATATGTTTCCACCTTATAGTAGTTCTTCGAACGAATTACAAATTAATCCACGTTATGATTTTACAAAAACAAAATCATCTTTTACAAAACAATATTGTAAATCAAATAAAGAATGTTATGTAGATACTCTTTATAGTTTTTCTGAATTTACAAAATTTAACAAACAAAACAAATCTGGTAAAAGATTACAAACAATACAACAAGTTACGCCAAATGTTTCAGGTAATATAGAAACCACCTTATCTTTATTGTTACCAAATTATACTTTGAAAATAAATGGAGAAGAAATGGTAATAACCGATTACAATTGGGACCACCAATGGAAGTTATTGGGACCAAAAGAAAATTTATTATCATTACAACCAGAATATTTACTAAACAAACCACCTGAAAATATGGTTAGTATTCAAACATGCTACAAAAACCTTCTAGAATTTTATGATGATTTAATTGAATTATTTTATCCAAGTATGTCTGGTAAAGAGATAACAAAATTATACGGAAATTATTTAACAGTGTTAAATGAAAGAAATGCTATGTTGAATGATATAAAAAAATTAGTAAATAAAAATACACTTACTATAAAAACTGTCGGATTATCAGCTGATGAAAAAAATAAATTGGTAAATATATCCACGAAATCAATCACACTCAATGAATATATAAATAAATTTGTAGAAAGTATATTGTATCAACTCATTGTTATTGGAAATCTTACACGAAAATTAATAAATAGAATACATTCATCTTGTTTTTTTTATTTTTCATTTGATAGCGAATTATATCCAACTATAACATCTACTCCATCAACGAGTGAAGGTCCTCAAGCTCCTCCAGTATTACTATCTATTGTCAGACATATAGTGGATTTGATTGGAAGTGAAGATACAAAATACAAAGGTATTCAATATATAGAAAATTATTTATCTCCATTGTATTACCCAGATCCATCTAAATATAATGACTTTTTTAGCTCTCTCCAATGTGGTAGTTTGATTGTCAATGAATATACATCTATTATTCAATCTTTTTCTAATATCATAAAAACAGTATTAGAAAGGTTAGATAAAATAGCGGCACATATGATGGAGATTAAAGATAATACTTCGTATGAAACATTTGACCTTTCTAATGAAACTCTTAGTAAATTATGGATAAGTGATGAGAATATAGAAAGAGTTTTTAGTGAATTTGAAAAAAATATTCGTTCTTTTATAAAATATAATTTAACAGAAACGTATTATTCAAAACCTGTAATTGAAAGATGGATTGATGATACTTTATGGGATATGGATAAATCAAATACATATACTTATTGTCGTTTATTCACTACATTTGTTTATGATAATGTATGGACCCAGTTTGAAATACTATTTTCATTAAAAGTATTACAATATATTTTTTTAATTTATCAATATACTGGAAAATACATATACTATAAACAAGTCCCACTAAAAGGAGGTGTTATAAACAATCAGTTTTTATCTTTCTTAGATGATAATAAAAATATTAATTTATTCTCTTGTATTGTAAATTGGTTCAAATTTAATTGTATTTTTCAAATTCAAGAATTAATTAAAACGAATGGAACTGTCACATTAATAGATATACAAACTCTTTTTGCTACAAATGAACTCATTCTTGGTTCTTATACCCTAATGAGATATTACATTACTCAAATTATTTTGACAAATGTAGATGTTTGTCAACTAACATCGGAATTAGAAACATTCATAGATATATTATCTCCAAATGAGAGTGATTTAAAAAATATAATGCCTCAAACAACAAAAGAAAAGGAAAAAGAAAAAGAAGTGGATAAATCTCCCGATTCAAAAGGCAAAGAGAATAAATCAAATGAACCAGATACTAAGAAATTATCATACAACGTACAAGTTCAAGTAAAGGTAAAAAAAATGTCAGGAAGTAAGGAAACCAAAGAAAAATTAAATTCGGGTAATATTTATGAATATTTGGGTTGTAAAAACAGAGATTTACAATTTCAATTTAATAAATTAAAACAATCTGCTGGAATATTAACTGGAGATATTAATGGATTTATTTCTAAGAAAACTACATTATTGAGAGGTCCAAATATATCACAATTAGAAGAAAATTTGAAATTATCTGAACCAGATAACGCAAAAGAAGCTTCAGAAATAAAATCACTATTTTATAATGAAGATTCCACTCAAATTATAAGTTCTGTGAATTTGTCAGAGACTAGAGTGATTGATAAACAAGATAATTTCTTCGTAAGTGTTAATAAACTTGTTTATGCTATAAACAAACAAACAATGATAATGAAAACAACAAAGAGCTCTACATTTTCAACAACAAAAATACAGGATACTACAATTGCCGATATAATTGATACTCGGATATTTGGTCTATACAATACATTATATAAATTTCAAGATTAATTTCTAGATAACAAGATACGAATATGTATACATGACATAAGATATATATATCAATAAGCTAATCATAATAAAATAAATAATTATATTTTGAATACTACGTAACCACTTCATATTTATTTTTACTGTATAATTTTTATGAGCGTTATAATAATGTTTATAAAAATCATCTATTGATATTTTTGGTTTTTTTAATTTTTCATTTACTTTGTTATGAAAAAACCAACCCCATTTTACCAAACTTTTCCTATTATCTAAATAAGGAGTTACTGGATAAGCATCCAACAATTTATTATAAAATGATTTTATTTTTTCGTCAGGTAAAAACACCCCAAACTGAGTAATCATATTATAATATATTTTTTTGATACCAATTGTGGGATTTTCTGGATATTGAAAAAGAGATGTATGAAAAAAATCCCAATAAGATGGACCCCATACCTGTGGAACGAATAATTCTGTATCATAATTTTTCATCTTGCTATAATATAATATATAATGAAGGTTAAAAGAAAAACACGACGACAACGACGAAAAAATAACACAAAGAGGGTTATTAGAGGCGGAAAGGTTATTGATTCTGGTGGTTATGGATGTGTGTTTAAACCAGCATTAAAATGTAAAACAATAGAACCAACAAAAATAACACCATCAACCAGTTTATCCCATAAAACTGTTTATGTTAGTAAAATAATGAATAAGCGTGATGCCGAAGAAGAGTATAATTTGTTAAACAGATTTGCTACTATCATATCAAATTCCCGTAAAACCAATATGTTTCGTTTTATGGTATTATCTGGAATTACAATGTGTCATGTATCTCCTACCCAAGAAGATAAAGAGGAATTTATTACTCAATGTAAGCGTTTAGCAGAAAAAAATGGAATTACTAGTATATCCGATATGGTATCCTTAAATATTCCATATGCTGGTAAAAATTTACTTAAAATGTTTAATGAATTGCGTTTTCAAACCACTGCGATAAATCGGAGTATTACGATTGATTATTTTAAAAGAATGAGAAGTTTGTTTCAAGGTGGTGTATTGCCATTATATGAAACCACACCTAAAATTATACACGGTGATATAAAAGAAGAGAATATGTTATGTCAATACAACGAAACATTCACACGTATAGATGACGAGATAAAAGTTATTGATTGGGGATTATCTTTTACATATAATGAAAATAATCAACAAGACCGTCTAGAAGCCGTTAGACAAATATCTCGCAGACCATTACAATTTAATTTACCATTCGGTGTTCTTCTTTTTAGTGATTATTTTTATAAAAGATATAATTCTGATGTTCTTAGTCCATTAAGAAGTAATCCACAGAGATTAGTTGAATTGGTTAGACATTTTTGTGATACATATTATGATGATATTTTTTTTAAAAATGGTAAGGATGACTCTAAACCCGATTCACTAAAGGATTTCAATACTTTTGTATATATGATTATGGGTGAAGCGGATGCTTCTATTTTGAGAATATCCTTACCAAGTTATATAAGAATAAATTTAGCTAAAATATTAATAAAATATACACGAAATGGAAGGTTTGAAAAAGAATTATACGCATACGACTATTATTTACCAATGGTTGATACATATGGTTTTATTTTAACTTACGGCAATGTTTTATCTTATCTACTTCAATCAAGAAGAAATACGTATCGTATGACAACTGCTACAACAAATGCTACAACAAATATAAACCAACTCATTGTATTTATTACTAGACAACTAAAACAATACTGTCTTGAATTTGATGAAACGATAAATGGAGATACATATCGTAAAAATGTATCACAATCTATTGATAAAATGACAGAACTTTGTATAGAAATGTTAAAATAAAAACACAACCTAATTTATGAGAATTGAATTGTGGATTTTCTTTATAACTATAGCTGTTTTATACGATACATATCATAATAATATGTATTCTAAGAAAATATATTATTATAAAAAATATTTCAAAATAATCGGAATCGCTATAGCTGTTTTGCTTTTTTATGTATTTATGAAAAAAAATCCAGATAATACTCGGGATATATTACAAAATTTAAACAATTGTATAAAATATTTACCTTTGGATAAAACAACATCTTCTATATTATCAAGTGGAACTGGAATTTTATCGCAATCTAATATTCCATCACCACCTTCAGTAAATATTCCAACAAATACAGATAAAACGCATATTATGAAACGAAGTGTTAGTGAAACAAAAAAGAAATATGTTGCTTATTCACAGGAATGGAAATGTAATTTTTGTAACAAAACCCTAGACCACACTTATGAAATAGACCATAAAGTTGAATTGAGAAATGGTGGTTCAAATGAAACAGATAATTTAGTTGCTTTGTGTGCTGGTTGTCACCGATTAAAAACGGCATCAAATTATTTATAGTCGTCATTCACACTAAGAAATAAATATCATTATAATTATATGAATGATACTGGAAAAAATACTAATCAGAAACCAAAAATAAAATCACAAGCAAAATCCACCCCACAACCAAAATCCGCTCCACCAACTTCACCTACACCACCTACACCACCACAAGAAGATACATCTAGTTACTTAGATGTAGTTCTTTCATTAAATAATATTGTGCCCGTTATAACCATTATTATAGTCATTATGCTCATTGCCCGTATTCTCATTATAAACGGATTAGACAGATATTTTAATTTGAATGATATATCCATTCCAACCGAAGAAATAAAATATACAATATTAAAAATTATAGGAATATTTATTTTTATTTCTTCTATCGCATTTTTATTATATTATTTTGTATCATCTCCTGTTTTTACTCATAGCTTTCGTTTCACAGACGTAAGAACAAACTTCTCTTTATTAAACACAATTTACAGTATATTTTTCGTCATTGCCGTGGGTGTTGTTATGTTTTTACCCGTATTAACAGGTATATTTGACATAGAAAGTAATCAATACAAAAATTATGTTGGTGTAGTTGGTGCGTTACTTGTATATTCTATGTTTTTGTATTCCACTATACAAAATAAGGAGGGTTTAACACCAGATGGTATGTTATATAAAAAATTGGGACTTTTTACATTTTTTATTTCAATACTTGTGCTTATGATAGCAACTACTTTAGGAAACCAACAATGGTTTTTTATTTTTGCTGGTATGATGATATTCTTTTTTATTATTACTGCTATTTTGTATGGAACAAAGTTAATAACATCCGAAACCTCAAATAATATGAAATGGATACCCAAAACAATGATAGATAAATTATTATATTTCTTAGTATTTGTGCCTTTAAAAATAATGTATTATTATCCTTACATTTTTATTCAATATATTATTCCAGGTATATATTCCTTATTCTTTTCACCAACCATTT
>Ga0209084_1000125_pt1 | contig 72199 bp, 68 predicted proteins | sample C_130820_MF_Meta_FD_187309 | JGI IMG/M metagenome (GOLD analysis project Ga0209084, IMG submission 187309) | Freshwater microbial communities from Lake Croche, Canada to study carbon cycling - C_130820_MF_MetaG (SPAdes) (version 2) | ecosystem: Environmental > Aquatic > Freshwater > Lake...
AGTCTACAGGATTGCCAGGATACACAACAGATGTGTGGCAAGGTATGGGACCATCTGATGATATAAATCAAATTGAAGACCTAACTCAAATTATCAGTATTGCTAAGAAGCAAGGTATAGAGGAAGGGGATAGCGGCGCTAAGTATCGAGTAAAAAGTATAGGTCGGGATGCCAAAGGTGATTATTATATCAGTCCAAGCACAGAAAAGAAAGTCTACAAAAGCGGTGTAAACAAGGGTGATCATGAGAACCCTAACACTGGTGAAATTAAAAAGAAAGTAGCAGAGGCAGGTCGAGAAGGTAAAGACCTTGACAAGATTAGAGACAAGTATAACAAATATGACGAAGCTGCCAATCCTGCACAACAGGCAGCTATAGCTATTGCAAAGAAAAAAGCAGGTAAGAAATAATGGACGAGCTTAAAAAAGCATTGAAAATTGCGTTTGCCAGTGAATATGCATTTGCTATTAAAGCACAAAACTTTCACTGGAACGTTGAAGGACCATTGTTTCCGCAACTACACGCATTGTTTGATAGCATTTACAGTGAAGTGTATGATAGCATTGACGGATTTGCAGAAAACATTCGCAAGCTAGGATCATATACTCCTGCTAGCTTTGAACGTTTTTCAATGCTAACACAAATTGAAGATGAATTAAATATGCTTGAAGATAGAGCTATGATTGCAGAGCTACTGCAAGATAGTGATAAAATGGTTAAATTATTAAAAATAGTGTATGATGCTGCAGAGGCAGCTGGCGAACACGGATTAAGTAACTTTTTAGCAGAACGCATGGATGCACACCGCAAACATAGTTGGATGTTAAGGGCTACATCAAAACAATAAGAACACACCTTAGGACCGGTAATTCGTTACCGTAAGTGTGGGGAGGCTGCTGCCCTAGACGGCCCAATTCGCTACTGGGAATCTTAAAGTGAGCACTGATAAATACATTACAGAATTTGGAGAATAAAGATGGACTTACGAGCACTAATGCAAAAGCTAGAAACAATTAATACTACACAACCTCTAACTGAGTCTGTAGAAAAACGTGTAGTTATTACTGAATCAGTAGCAACTCCTAATCGAAGGATCGAAGAACCTACTTTTAAGAGTTCAATTGCACGTGGTCTAGTTGAAGAATTTGGATATGAATTAGACGAAGAACAAGTTAGTGAAGTTGCATTTACTCCTGAACAACAGGCAAAAATGGGGAAAGCTAATCCACAAGATCCGTACATTGTAGCTAGAGTACTGGGCAAAGATGCTGTACCATTAAGTCACTTTACTGATCCCGAAGATCAAAAAATTGCCAAACAGATGGGATTTAAGGATGGTCCGGCGGCGCCCGCTGTTGCACCTGCACCCGCTGTTGCACCTGCGGCGGCAGTGACACGCGGCGGATTAGCAAAACCAGCGGCGCCAGCGGCGCCAGCGGCAGGAAATACACAAAACATGGGCGATGGTAGTCAACTTACTACTGATCCTAAGACAGGCGCAGTGGCAGCAACTGATAGCGAAGGTAACCCATATATTCCAGGAAGTAATCCAAATCTACCTAAAAACAAAACTACTACACAAGACATGGGTGACGGTAGCAAACTTACTACAGGACCTGGAGGTGTTGCAGCAACCAATAGCGACGGTACTCCGTATGTGCCCGGTAGCAATCCTAACCTTCCTCAGAATAAACCTGCAGCAGCATTACCGACTGGAACTGTTGCCCAAAATGCTGGAGAACTTCCCGGCGGTGCGGCAGCGGCAGCTAGCCAAGGTGGAACACCTCCAGCAGCTAGTACAACTGGAAAACCTCCAGCAGGTGGTGCAGGTGGTGATGCAGCAGTGGCAGCTACCCGTGCAAAATTTAAAGCGTTAATGGATAAGTTAGAGAAGACAGGCGGAGTTACTGGGGCAGCACCAGCAGCTGGAGCATCTACTAAACCGGCAGCACCAGTTAGCGGCGCACAATCAGCAGGTCAATCAGCAGGTGGTGCTGTTCGAGACGCTGGTGCCGGAATTGCTAATTTTGCCAAAGGTGCTTATCAAGGCGTTACAGGTAAAGCAAATGAATCTGTATCGTTCGAAGACGACAAAACACTGTTAGCCATTAAGAACATTAGATATTAAAATGTACGATCCACTCGTAGAGTCACTTGCTAAAATTCGTTTGTTAGAATCTAAAGAGATTCTAAATGAACTCACGGCACCGCCGGCATTAAAAGCAGGTGGTAAATTTTTAGGCAAGGCATTACCTGGAGTCGGACTAGCATTGGCTGCACAAGATGCATACTCAAGACAGCAAGCTGGTGATACTACTGGTGCAGCTATATCTGCTGCAACAGGTGCAGCATCTAGTATTCCGGTAGTTGGTACTGCTGCAAGTTTAATTGGAACAGGCGTGCAGGCAATTCGTGATAAAATGCGTACAGGTAGTTGGATGCCTGATGAAAAAGAAATTGCAGCAGGTGTAGCAAAAGATGCTACAGCGCAACCTGCGGCTGCTCCTGCAACAGCAGTTGCACAAGCTAAGCCAGCGGCAACAGTACCGCCGGGCGGAGACCCTAAGGTATTTGCATTACAACAACAATTAATAGCCAAAGGTGCAAAAATTATACCAGATGGTAAGATGGGGACAAATACCCAGACAGCTATGAAACAATTTCCCGGCACAGCCGTGGCAGAACAATTTAAAGGAACAACTATGTCAGAAGCACAAAAAATCGCAGAGTTAAGAGATCGTCTTGCTCAAATTGAATCACAAGCCCAAGTAACTGATGAAGCATGGGGCGCTGCTAAGAAGTTTGTTGGCGGAGCTGCCGACGCTGTTGGAAATGCATGGGGCGCTGCTAAGAATTTTGTTGGCGGAGTTGGTAAGGGGATTGCTAATCCAGCGGCTACTAATTTAAAAAATGTTGCGGCTGGTACAACTGCATCTACTAAAGGAATTAAAACAGGAGCAGCGGTTGCTCGTAATCCTGGTAAGGTTGCGGTAGGTGCTGCGGCAGCAGGTGCTGGTGGAATGGCAGCATTAGGTGGTGGGGCTGCTGCTAACAAGCCAACTGCTCCAAAACCGGCTGCTCCGGCTGCTCCGGCTGCGGCGCCTGCTCCAGTAGAAACGCCAAACGCTGCCGCTAATCCAGCAGAGGTAGCTGAGTTAAATGCTATGGCAGCTGAATTAGAAAATAGTCAAGACCCAGCTGATATTGAAATGCTAAAGCGTTATAATGGTCTAATCAATGCCATTAATAACGGTGCTGCCGGTGATAAGCGTACAATTGGCCAACAAGCCGCCAATGCAGATTTAGCAGCCGCTGGCACTTAATAATAATTAAGTCAAATAAAAAGCACCCTAGGGTGCTTTTTTTATCAGTGCCAATTACCTTGATAACAATGCCTAATCTCATGGCCAATGTCGTGCATTGTGGGAGTCTTTCTTGTATAGATAGTACATGTTTTAGTAGCATTATTCCAAAAACTACAAGCATCTACTGCATAATTAAATGCGCCGAATCCACGCTTTTTATGTTCTTCCTTACATACGTTCTGTATGTTGTCTACAGTTTTCCATGTTATAAGCATTGTTTGATGTTCATTTTCTTTGGTGGAAAACGGGGTTGAAGGATCATCCCATTTGGGAGTTTGAGCAACTGCCAACTGAGACACTAAAATAAAGGGTAGGATTAGTTTCTTCATGCTAGTATTATAGCAAACTTTGGCAATACAGTCAACTGCATTTGGCTAAGTTTATTTTTGATGTTGTTGACTTACAACGATAACTAGTGTATAATAACTTTTAACTAGGAGACATTATGTCAACACGTATGTATGGGCCTGAAGAAAAGGCCAAGCTAGAACGACTTATTAACGAAGGCTCTACTGTTCTTCGTGAAATTGAAGATCTTAAAGAAGGTCTCAAAGAAACCGTTAAAGCTGTTGCAGAAGAACTTGAAATCAAACCTAGCATTATCAATAAAGCCATTACTATTGCTCATAAGGACAATTGGAAAGAACATGAACAAGCGTGGAATGATATTGAAATGATTTTAGGTGTTACCAATCGATTGCCTGAATGAATGATCTACTTAGACCTACATTAGAATGGATAAAGGATGACTATAAAACTAACCCTCGCCGTTTTGTCGTGGAAGTTATGGCTTGGGCAATATCAATTGGCTGCTCGATCACTATGGCGCTCACTGTACCTAACCCGCCTCTTATTATCCTTTATCCTATTTGGATCGCTGGCTGTGCTATGTATGGTTGGGCTGCTTATACTAGGAAATCATTTGGTATGATTGCTAACTATGCACTACTAGTCACAATAGATAGTGTAGGGTTAGTTAGGATGATAAGTAATTAATAAGACACGGTGTTGATCAGCCATAAATGATCTTGATGGTATTTGTGAGCCTTAAATCACATAGGAGAAATTTAATTTGTATGTAGATGCATTCTTTCAGCGCGATGCTGATATCGTTAAAATTGTAGAACGTGGTACTGATGGGAAACGAATATTCAAAGAGTTTCCAGTGCGCTACACATTCTATCACACTGACCCAAAAGGCAAGTTCCAGAGCATCTATGGAGAGCCATTAAGCAGGGTCGTCTGTAAAAACTCAAAAGACTTCCGTAAAGAACTATCCATTCATAATAACAAAAAGTTATATGAAGCCGATATTAATCCTATCTTTAGATGTCTCAGTGAAAACTATCTTAATCAAGAAGCCCCTAAACTTAATGTAGCGTTTTTCGACATTGAGGTGGACTTTGATCCAGAACGTGGATATGCAAGCCCAGAAGATGCTTTCATGCCCATTACTGCTATCTCAATCCACCTACAATGGTTAGACACATTAATTTGTTTAGCTGTACCCCCAAAGAAGATGAAGGTTGCAGAAGCCGAAGAGCTAGTTAAAGATTTGCCTAACACGCATATTTTTGATAATGAAGCAGACATGTTAGACACATTCCTAAACATTATTCAAGACGCAGATGTACTAAGCGGATGGAATAGCGAAGGCTTTGATATTCCGTATACTGTAAATCGTGTTACTAAAGTTCTAAGTAAAGATGATACACGTAGATTCTGCCTGTGGGATCAATATCCTAAAAAGCGAGAGTACGAGAAATATGGAAAAGCGGCTGTTACTTATGATTTGGTTGGTCGTGTTCATCTGGACAGTCTCGAGTTGTACCGCAAGTACACCTATGAAGAACGTCACACCTACAGACTGGATGCAATTGGAGAGATGGAAGTAGGCGAAACTAAAACGCAGTATGAAGGTACGTTGGATCAACTATACAACAATGACTTCCGTAAGTTTGTTATCTATAACAGACAGGATACTACCCTATTAGATAAGCTAGATAAGAAATTAAAGTTCATCGATCTATCCAACACACTAGCACATGAGTGTACTGTGTTGTTGCAAACCACTATGGGTGCTGTGGCTGTTACTGAACAGGCCATTATTAACGAAGCTCACAAACGTGGATTTCAAGTTCCTAATCGTCCAGTACGAGATGAAGAAGCCGATAACAGTGCCGCTGGTGCATATGTTGCTTATCCCAAAGAAGGAATTCATGACTGGATCGGTTCATTGGACATTAACTCATTGTATCCGTCGGCTATTAGAGCTCTAAACATGGGTCCGGAAACTATTGTGGGTCAGTTGCGTCAAACAATGACACAGGAATATATCGATAACCTTGTGGCCAAGGGCAAATCATTTGCCTCTGCGTGGGAAGGTATGTTTGGATCACTTGAGTATACTGCGGTAATGGACAAAGAAGTTGGCACTGAGATTACTATTGACTGGCAAGATGGAGCAGTTGATATCCTAAGTGCTGCCGAAGTATATCAACTTATATTTGACAGCAATCAACCGTTTATGTTAAGTGCCAATGGCACAATCTTTACATATCAAACAGAAGGTATTATTCCGGGACTGTTAAAGCGTTGGTATAGCGAACGTAAAGAGATGCAGGCCAAACTCAAAGATACAATTAAAGCTGGAAACAAGATCGAGGAAGAATACTGGGACAAACGTCAGTTAGTCAAGAAGATTAACCTTAACAGTTTGTATGGTGCTATCCTAAATCCAGGTTGCAGATTCTTTGACAAGCGTATTGGACAGTCAACTACACTAACAGGTCGTGCAATTGCTCGTCATATGGCAGGTAAGGTTAATGAAATTATTACCGGTGAAAACAGCCACACCGGAAAGGCAATTATTTATGGTGACACTGACTCTTGTTATTTTAGTGCTTTTCGCACTTTGCAGAAGGATATTGAAAAAGGATTAATTCCTTGGTCTAAAGAAAGTGTAGTACAACTATACGACCAAATTGGTGAAGAAGTTAACAAGACATTCCCACAGTTTATGTTAGACGCCTTTCACTGTCCAACGACACGTGGGGAAGTTATTAAAGCTGGTCGTGAGTTAGTTGCAATTAAAGGCTTGTTTATTACTAAAAAACGTTATGCTGTTTTGTATTATGACAAGGAAGGCAAGCGAAGTGATATTGATGGTAAGCCAGGTAAGATCAAGGCTATGGGCTTGGATCTGAAACGTAGTGATACGCCAGAATTTATTCAAAACTTCTTAAGTGATGTGTTGGAGAAAGTCTTAACTGGTACTACTGAACAAGAAGTATTGGACTTTATTACTGAATTCCGTACTAACTTTAAAATACGTCCAGGGTGGGAGAAAGGTAGCCCTAAACGTGCTAACAATATTTCGGCATATCGCGGCAAGGAAGAAAAAGCAGGCAAGACTAATATGCCCGGACATGTTCGAGCAAGTCTTAACTGGAATACACTAAAGCGTATGATGGACGACAAGTATTCAATGAGCGTCACTGACGGTGCCAAAGTAATCGTCTGCAAACTCAAAGATAATCCACTGGGGTTTACTAGCGTAGCCTATCCAGTAGATGAGCTTAGACTGCCCCAGTGGTTTAAGGATTTGCCATTTAATCACGAAGAAATGGAACAGACGATTATTGATAACAAATTAGATAACCTGATTGGTGTTCTAAATTGGGATATCAGATCAACCGAACAGACAAATACTTTCAATAAATTATTTGACTTCTGATATAAAAACCTATATACTATACAACAAAGGAAACAATCATGCAAGATATTTTAAAAGACCTCGTAGGTCATACACACAACCTGGGCTTTTTGCCACTAGTTAAAATTACCGGTGATAAAGACACTGTGATTGAATCTATGGCTGAAGACCGTAGTGTTATTCTCACTGGCAAAACACACAAGGCGGTAGATGAGTTTGACTTCGTATTTGGTATGCCTAACTTAGACAAGTTAGCATTACATTTAAAGAATCCGGAATACAAAGAAGGTGCAACTATTGGTGTTGTTAAAGCACAAAGAAATGGCGTTGAAGTTCCAGTTGGATTACATTTTGAAAATGCTGCTAAGGATTTCATAAACGATTACCGTTTTATGAATAGTGACATTATCAACGAAAAACTTAAATCAGTCAAGTTTAAGGGTGCAACATGGGATGTTGAATTTGAGCCTAGTGTTATAAGTATTCAACGACTGCGTTTGCAATCGGCAGCGCATACTGAACAATCAACATTCCAAGTTAAAACAGAAAATGGTAACTTAGTTGTTTTCTTTGGTGATGCAAGTACACACGCAGGTTCATTTGTGTTACATGCTAATGTAGACGGCAAATTGAAACAAACATGGGCATGGCCTGTAAATCAAGTAATGGCAATTCTTGCACTTGATGGTGACAAGACTATGCGTATTGCAGATGCAGGCGCTATGCAAATTACAGTTGATTCAGGCCTTGCTGAATACAACTATATTTTACCGGCACAATCTAAATAATGAATAAAAACCTGACTGCCAAGCAAAGCGATTACGCCTACTTCTTGCCGGCCACATCAGGTTTCTACTCAACGTTCATAGGCAAGCAACGCTATGGAAATTATGTAGATCCTGCACGTATACCAGCAAGTTTAGCAAACGGTGTAGAAAGTCTCAATTATCTAAATCCAGATAAAGGTGCGTTCTACTTTAATCATTGCCTATACTCTGCAGGACACGCTAACTTAGATCTTACCAAACTAGATGAAACTGAGGACATGTTTCGTAATAGAGACCGAACAACAAGTTGGGTATTAGGTGACTCTGGTGGATTCCAGATCGGTAAAGGTGTATGGGAAGGCGAGTGGCGTGACCCTACTGGTCCAGAAGTTGCTGCCATGTGGGCAGAAGTCAATGCTCGAGGTATTGAACTTGTACCACAACTGCATCCTACTGGCGATCCCAAGACTGACAAGAATGGTAATCCAAAGTTTACCAAAGTAGATCATCCTAAGTTATATCAAGCAAGACTAGATGCCGCACAAAAAAAGCGCGAACAAGTGTTGGCTTGGATGGACACGCTTATGGACTACGGCATGGTACTTGATATTCCAGCATGGGTAGAACGTAGCCCTGCAGGACGTAAGGCCACTGGGATCACTTCATATGAACAAGCAGTTGAAGCGACCAAATACAATAATGAATACTTTATTAAACATCGCACAGGTGCTTGTAAATTTTTGAATGTATTGCAAGGAGAAACACATAAACAAGCTGAAGATTGGTATCAATCAATGAAAGCGTTTTGTGATACTAAGATTTATGGCGACAAAGCATTTAATGGCTGGGGTATGGGTGGCCAGAACATGTGTGATATTCACCTTGTGCTTCTACGTCTAGTGGCTCTGAGATTTGACGGATTGTTAGAACAGGGTCAACATGATTGGATGCACTTCTTAGGCACATCAAAGTTAGAATGGGCTGTGTTGCTAACTGACATTCAACGTGCTGTTCGAAAGTATCATAATCCAAACTTTACTATTAGCTTTGACTGTGCAAGTCCGTTCTTGGCAACTGCCAATGGACAGATTTATATCAACACAGAAACTGAAGATCGTACTAAATGGGTTTATCGTATGCAGGCCAGTGCAGATGATAAAAAGTATGCCACTGACAGCCGATTGTTTAAAGATGCAGTATTACAAGATAAGATATTTGAAAAGTTTGAATCAAGTCCCATTATTGATCAAATACAGATGAAAGAAATTTGCATCTATGCTCCCGGCGACCTAAATAAAAATGGTAAAGAGGGTGCAACAAGTTGGGATTCATTTAGTTATGCACTAATGATGGGACACAATGTTTGGATGCACTTGAATGCAGTACAGGAAGCAAATCGGCAATATGATTCGGGTAAATTACCATCAATGTTAGTTGACGAACGCTTTGATAGAGTGTACTATAAAGATATTGTAGAAGCTATATTTTCATGTGATAACCGAGATGATGCTAATGCTATTATTGAACACTACAGCAGATATTGGATGACCATTATCGGTACACGTGGTGCTACTGGAAAGAAAACTGTTAATGCGGCAACTATGGCAAATGAACATTTTGAAATAGAAGTTAACTTGACTGTGGACAAAGTAGTTAAAGAAGACCCTAAAGAAAATAACTTTATGGATTTGTTTGAATAATATTACACGTGAAAACTTTCATGAAAAGAGTTATAAAATGACCATGCCCGACGAACGATTTCGTGCAGTAGTACAAACTGAGAAATTCCTAAGAGAAATTCTTACTACCCCGCGAGTTCCTAAGAATATTAAAGATGGTGCTCGTTGGTGCTTACGCCATTATCCCAGTAATTGGGACATGAAGATGGCCGCGGAGGGTGCACCGGATCACTTCCAAGAAACAATGGAACCGGTGACTAGACTTTTTAAACAATACGAAGAGAGTAAAAAGAATGAAGCGTAATTATACAGACGGTATATCAGAAGATGTAATTTACTTTATTGGCAAGGAAGTAGAGCATACTCCTGCATATGGTATGAACACTTTATTTGTTACCGGGGTTCAACCAGTAGATGAAATTGCATCAAAGTTAAATGGATGTATACACATTTTCTTTGGCGCTAATCATAGCTTCAATCCAGCACGTAATGACTACAATGGTTGGAGGGCTTGGGAGGATATGATTCAATTCTTTCTCGATAAAGATTATCTATGTAGTTTAGATATTCCAATCAGTGCTGTAGAAGAATTTAATGACGGTGGATTAAATGAGCATAACAACTTTATTCCACAGATAAGAGTTACAATTCCTTATTTAAAATTATGGAATTATAATACAATGCTTAAAATTGATGACAAAGATTTTAATGCAACGAATCCTGGGGTGTGGTCAGTGCCAATGGGTGCCATAACTCAGCGAAAGTACTTTACACCATGGCGCAATTATAACAACGATGAGATTATCAAATGAACGAAACACAAGCTCAACAACTAATAGATGCAGTAACTAGACAAAATCAATTACTTGAAGGTATTGATTGGAAACTGTGGGAATTGTTTAAACACATAGTCCCACAGGAAGAAAAGAAATGATTATAGGAAATGTAGTACCACTACAAAAAGATACAATGCGCCAAGATTGGCGTCCAAACAAAATGATTTGGGTTACCTTTAACAAAGAAGGTATGCACAAATACCCAGCCGCACTTACAGATCCTAACTTAGCAACAGGCGATGAGTATGATGTAAGTTTCCTGGGCTATCCGCATCGTCACATCTTCCACTTTAAAGTTTGGATTGGTGTTACACATGACGACCGTGATATTGAGTTTATTCAGTTTAAACGCTGGTTGCTAAACTTGTACAAAGATAGTATACTAGCGTTAGACTACAAAAGTTGTGAAATGATGTCTGGAGATTTATATCAACAGATTTCACAAAAGTATCCCAACCGTGAGGTTTGGATTGAGGTCTCCGAAGACGGGGAAAATGGTTCATTTATTAAGTACTAAGGAAAAGCTACAATGGCTAAGAATTATAAAGATGGCAATTACTTTGAAAATCGGCCCGACATTGTTCGGATCTTTGACGACCTAGAAAAGTTTTTAGATTTTTGCAGGTTTGAGTTGTTGCCATTTAACGAGGCAGATCTCTATAACAGAGACAGTCAAGTGTGGAATCAGTTCTACTATGCAAGTCGCCCTAAGAAGCCTTGGAACGGTGAAAAGAAACAATGGACTGGCGAACGTAAGCCTTACCAAGGCACTAAACCACGCTACGCCTAATGACTATCTTCTTAATCGATTTAGAATCGGTTGAGACAAGGTACACGGGGCAGTGGAAGTCCCATGTACCTAATCTCTTACGAAAGGCAGGACACAATGTCAACATTATATCAGGTCCTACGGATATTCCTAGTGCTACCACTCCTGGAGCATTTCTCAACTTCGGTGGCACTAATATATACAAAGCTAGTCAAGTGGAGCAGATGGGCCGTTTATTTTGCGACGGAGCCGTTCGCCCAGGTGATCATTTTATATTTACTGATGCTTGGCACCCTGGTATCATCAATCTCAAGTACATGAGTGAACTGCTGGGCATTCCGGTAACCACACACGGTCTCTGGCATGCTGGATCATATGATCCGCAAGACTTTCTTGGACGCTTGGTCGGAAACAAGCCTTGGGTTAGAAACGCTGAGAGAAGTTTTTATTATGCGTTTGATCACAACTACTTTGCCACTGAATTCCATGTTAAGCTGTTCTTTGATAATCTGTTACATGATTATCCAACAGAAAATCCTTGGTACGAAGAAGACTGGGCAGAACGTTACGACAGTGGTAAAATTGTACTAACTGGTTGGCCCATGGATTATATGGAAGCTACGTTAACTATGTATAAAGGCATGCCCAAGCGTGACCTTATACTGTTCCCTCATCGCATAGCGCCAGAGAAACAAGTTGAAATCTTCCGGGACCTTAAGCATCATTTGCCTCAATATGAATTTATCGTGTGCCAAGACCAGGAACTAACAAAGAACGAATATCATAACTTGCTGGGCGAAGCTAAGATGGTGTTTAGCTGTAGTTTGCAAGAAACCCTAGGCATTGGCTGCTATGAAGGTGCTATTGTAGATGCTATTCCAATGGTACCTGACCGGCTTAGTTATACTGAAATGTATTTAGATACATTTAAGTATGAAAGTAAATGGACCGAGAGTTATGATGCGTATACTGTATATCGACCAGATCTTTGCCGTGCCATTATATCACATATGGATAATTATAAAACTAGATTACCTATGTTAAAAAAACAAACGGAGATATTAAATGAGCGATTCTTCTCAGCTGCCGAACTCATTAGACGATTTAACTAATACTATAACTATTTTAGGTAGTTCAGAGACTGCTACTATTACGGTCCCTGAATTATATCGGTATGATGAAACTATGTTATCGTCTGATTTTTGTAGTATTTCAACTATTCATTCAGCGTCGGCATGCCCAACAACATTTACCATCGCCGCAAGCGATACTATCACTATTAGTAATATCAATTCGTCATTTGGTTGGACTGTTTCTAAAGAGTGGATTGATGCATTTCCAGAATGGGCACGAGTTGATGACATGTGTAAACAATATCCATCATTAGAAATTGCTCTAAGAAATTTCCAAACCATTTATCAGCTTGTAAAGGATGACTATGATAATCCAGCACCTAAAAAATAAATTCTTTTCTTTTTTAGAAGGACGTGATCGTAAACGTATTATTATGGATAGACTATACGATGAGCCGCTGTTAACTCGATATTATGTTTTCTTAAAGAACCGTAAATGGTTTCCATTTAATGTGTTTATTCATAAGTTTCATAAATCGGATCCTGATGATGTACATGATCATCCATGGCCATATTTTACACTGATCTTAAAAGGTGGGTACTATGAATACGTCCCAATATTCAATAACAACGGAGAAAAAATTGGAGAAACCAAACATTGGCGGAAGCCTGGTCATTTTCGCACTTGCAGTGCTAATAGTTATCATCGCATTGAACTAGACCCTAGTGTAACTGCATGGACTCTATTCATGCCCGGACCTCAGAAAAGAGAATGGGGTTTTCTTGTAAACAACAAATGGATACACAATGACATCTATCTCGAGTCCCGTAAAAACACTTAATACTGTAGGTGCTACAGTAGGTGGCATTGTGACTACTAACGGATTTAATGGAACTAGTCATCCTTCGTATGGTGCTATTCCCCCATTAACAATTGGAAAAGTTTACACTACTAACGGTACTACTGGACAGTTTTTAATAAGTGGAGCCAATGGAACTAATTGGTCGCATAATAATATTCCCGATAATGTTATGGTTGTTAAACAATCACCGCCAGAATTAGAAGTCAAAGGTCGCTTAGTGTTAAACGGACAAGACTTAGAAGAACGGTTAAACACAATTGAAAAAGTCTTGTGTATACCCGAAAGAGATGTTATACTTGAAAAGAAGCATCCAAAGCTAAAAAGACTGTATGACGAGTACATTGCGGCATTGGGAAAGTATAGAACATTTGAAGCAATAAAGGAATCAAAATAATGTTACACGAATCAATTAAGTTAAATGAATTCATGGCTAAGGAAGAAGCTGGTTTTAGACTTAGAGTCAAACACTGGAAGTGTGCCGGGCCTGTCAATTTAAATAGCCTCGAATTTACACAAGAGTGCATTGATGTAAATGGTGAGGTAAATTTTAGCTCTACTTATAACTTTTTCCTAACTAATGATGAAATAAAATCATTGTGTAACGGATTAATGGCAATCAAATAATTACAATGGTTATATGGCAACTGACTTAGAAAAGGCATTAAATGAAAAACGAGCACCATGGACTGACATTGAGTACAGAACAAAAGACTTTTGGATCTTCAGAGATGCATATCCAGTTACCCAGGGGCATTTGTTATTTGTGCCTACCCAAGAGTCGAGTAACAATCTCTGGGAGTGCTACAAAGCAGCCTACAAGTTTGGATACGACGGTGTTGCAGCAGAACGTTGGGACGCTTTTAACATTGGGCAAAACTGCGGTGAAGCAGCCGGTCAAACAGTAATGTATCCGCATGTACACATGATTCCACGGCGCACTGGTGACATGGAAAATCCACGTGGCGGTGTTAGACATGTTATTCCAGAAAAAGGAAACTATGTCTCCAAGTGATCATGAAGTTATTGTAGACTGGCATATGCAAGGTGCTAATTGGTGGAACGAAACTTGTGCTATGGTATTAGAAGTATTTGGGTTGCCGGGCCATCGATTTGTTTACACTCCAAGCGAAGACTTTATGACATTTTGTTTTAAGTCAAAAAAAGATGCAGACTTGTGTCGTATACTGTTAAGCGAACGATTATGAAAATAGGTATTGTTGGATTGGGGTTTGTCGGCAATGCTATCCGGCGAGCATATGAAGACTTGTTTACCAATGTTATAGTAGTGGATGTAGATCCTACTAAATCCACAGGAACTTATACAGACCTACAATGCTGCGATGCTGTGTTTGTGTGTGTTCCTAGTCCAGCTAAAGATACCGGAGAATGTGATACTAGCATACTAAATTCCGTATTGTACCTACTGCGAGATTATAACAATGTTATTATCAGTAAGACTACTGCAACGCCGCAATTTTACGAAAAGATGCAGGCAGTTTATCCTAATTTAGTACACATACCAGAATTTCTAAAAGCTAGCAATGCTCGTGAAGATTATCTTAAAGAAGCTAATGCTATTATAGGCGGAAGTATTGCCGCCTATAGAAATGAAGCGGCTCGTATTATTAAACTAGCCCAACCAATAACACACGTAGAACATTGTTCAATAGGTGAAGCTGCCTTTATCAAATATACACTTAATACATACCTTGCTACTAAAGTTGTCTTTATGAATGAAACTGCCGAACTAGCAGTAGCACACGGATACAACTGGGATACAATTAGAATGTATCTAGCTGAAGACAATCGAATTGGTTTGAGTCACATGCAAGTGCCCGGACCGGATGGATACTACGGATTTGGTGGTATGTGTTTTCCAAAAGATACAACTGCTTGGTTAAAATATGCAAATAAATTAGGTGTACAATTGAGCGTATTGAAAACAGCAATAAAGAAAAATATCCTATTAAGGTTGCAAAAACCTAAATAATACTGTATAATAATACGAAAGACATCCACGTCATTAACTCGGAGAATAAAAATTGACACAAACATTTACCCCAGATCCTGCACTTAAACCCACACCAGAATTTAAATCAGACGAATATGTACCTTTAAAGAAAGAAGTCTTTATTAAAGCGGGCGAAGACATGTCCGATAAAGGATATCAAGAAGGGACGTTAGCAGGAGCAATCCGCATGAGGATGAGACGTGATAACAAACGTTTCTGGGCTGGAGACAATATTAGCGACTATCTGCATGACTCAGATAAAGAGCATCTAATTAATGAAGCCACAGTAGCATTTGAACAAGTATTAGATACCTTGCTTATTGATCGTGAAAATGATCCAAACAGTAAAGGCACAGCCAAGCGACTGGCTAAAATGTACTTTAATGAAATTATGGAAGGTAGATATGAACCGGCACCAGATGCAACAGCTTTTCCAAATGACAGCGCCGACCGTTACGAAGGTATGCTTGTGGTACGTAGTGAGCTTCGAAGTATGTGTTCTCATCATCACCAGCCTGTCTCTGGGGTTGCCTACATCGGTATCATTGCCGCTAATAAACTTATTGGTCTCAGCAAGTATACCAGAATAGCACAGTGGTGTGCTCGTCGTGGCACACTACAAGAAGAATTATGTAATGACATTGCTAGAGAAATTGCTAAAGCAACAGAATCTGAAAATGTAGCAGTGTACATCCAGGCCATTCATGGATGTTGCGAGAATCGTGGCATCATGGCGCATAGTTCATTAACGCAGACTACAGTACTTAAAGGGTCGTTTAAAGACGATCCCCATACAAAAAAAGAGTTCTTTGATAACATTAAACTGCAACAAGAGTTTGCACCACGCTAAGGAATATTATGAATTGGTTAAAATTAAAATTACGCAACTGGGTATTAAGTGCCCATGATGAATGTGAACGTGACAGCAATATTGTTAATTCAAAAAGAAGTATATCTGTATCAACAAAAGATATGAATAGTGATCCAACTCTAAACTTTAAGGTATACTCAGCAGTAGGTGGCAAGGTGGTAGAATTTTCACGCTATGATAGACGGTCTGATCGAAATGATCATACTACATATATCATTACTAATGAACAAGACTTCGGCGAGCGGATTGCAAAGATTGCAACTATGGAAAATTTAAAGTCTTAATTATGCAAATTCACGGATGGTTTCCTCGCCCTATTTGTGTTGTAGACAACGTATTATTGCACGAGTTAGGAACATTTGAAAATAGAACTAAAGAGCTTGTAAATCAAAGTTTCTATAGAAATATAGTATTAAGTGTAAATTCTACACACCCTACTAATAATACTCTACATCTTGATCCTATTTTTAAACCGCTAGTAAGTATGATATATTCAACAGCTAGAGAATTTATGCAAGAAATAGGATATTATCAATTTTTAAATTCTCTTAAAATAAATTCAATGTGGACTAATGTTAGCCAGGAAGGTGATTTCCTTTATCCACACATTCATGGTTCAAGTTTACTTTCAGGTGTATATTATATTAAAGCGCCCATTGACAGTAAAATTAAGTTTTTCAACAACATAACAGATATGGTTCACCCTGCAAGTAACCCAACCCCGTTTACACAATCATATTGTGAGTACGAATGTGACCCAGGTAGACTTATCATGTTTAGAAGTGATTTCCTCCACGGCACAGGAAAACAATCTGCCGGAGAGAAAATTGTAATTTCATTTAATATGGGTACAGGAATATATGAGTAAAATTAAAATTGCAGAGCTGTTTTACAGCATTCAAGGCGAAGGACGCTATATGGGTGTTCCGAGTGTGTTTCTACGCACATTCGGATGTAACTTTAAATGTGCAGGATTTGGCATGCCACGAGGAGAACTAAGTACAGAAGTTGAAACTATTTCTTTTGCTCATGACAATACTCCTTACAAGGACTATAAAGATTTGCCGCTTGTTAGCACAGGGTGTGATAGTTATGCTAGTTGGGATCCACGTTTCAAAGACCTAAGCCCAATGCTTACAAGTGAAGCAATTGTAGATCGCATCATGGAAATTATTCCACATAGCGAATGGCATGACGAACATCTAGTAATTACGGGTGGTGAGCCATTGCTAGGTTGGCAACGTGCTTATCCTGACTTGCTAAACAATCCTAAAATGAAGGCGTTAAAAGAGATTACGTTTGAAACAAACGGTACTCAAAAACTTACACCGGAGTTTAAAGAATATCTGAGGAAGTGGAATAGTGTAGTAGGCAAGGAACTTACATTTTCAGTAAGTGCTAAACTTCCGGCAAGTGGTGAGAAGTGGAAAGAAGCCATTTGTCCAGAAGTAGTGTGTGAATACGAACAAGTGGGCACAGCATATTTAAAATTTGTAGTGGCAACAGAGCAGGATATTGCAGATGCCGAATGTGCTGTGGGTGCATTTTGTTCTGCAGGATTTAAAGGCCATGTGTACTTGATGCCGGTGGGTGGTGTGGAAAGTGTTTATACACTCAACGCAAAGAATGTGGCACTAGCAGCCATGAAGCGCGGATGGCGTTATAGTGACCGTTTACAAGTGCCGTTATTTAAAAATGAGTGGGGAACTTAATGATTAAGAATTTTTTCAAACGTATTACTGGAATTACAGCAATCGAAGAAGCCACTGCCAAAGCTATAGCTGTTTCTGAAGCAGCCCAATTAGAAGCAAGTAAAAAAGCGGCTGCGGCAATTAAGGCAGCAGAGGAAGCAATGTATAGTCCAAAAGAACGTGCAACTGCCAAGGGCGAACCTTGGGTGGCAGTTTTGGACACACACGTCAATAAAGAAAATGTACGTAATGGTTTTTTTGAGCTTGACTGGAACGACCTATTTGTGTTACAATTGAAACAAGCCGGATATGGTTACGATGGTGACCCGGATGAGGAAATTGTAGATCGTTGGTTTAGAGACCTAGCCAAAAATATGCTAGGAGAAGAAGGACAAGATACTACAAGAGGTGCAGGTTACATTAACGTGGTTCCGATCACAAAAGATAAATCAGAGGTTTCATGACATATATCATAGTCGACACTGCTAATACATTTTTTCGTGCTCGTCATGTAGTGCAGGGCAATGCCGATATCAAACTAGGTATGGCATTTCACATTACTTTCAACAGCATTAAAAAAGCATGGCAGGATTTTGACGGCAGTCATGTAGTATTCTGCCTCGAAGGTCGGTCGTGGCGTAAGGACTTTTACAAGCCTTACAAGGCGAACAGGCAAGAAACTCGTAGTGCTATGACTGTTAAAGAACAAGAAGAAGATAAGTTATTCTGGGAAGCGTTTGATGAGTTTAAAAACTTCATAACAGAAAAGACTAACTGCACAGTATTGCAACATAAACAACTAGAAGCAGATGATTTGATTGCTGGATTCATTCAGATGCATCCAGAAGCAAAACATGTTATTATCAGCACTGACGGAGACTTTGCACAATTAGTAAGTCCCACTGTTAGTCAATATAATGGTGTAGGTGATTTACATATTACACACGAAGGCATCTTTGATGCTAAGGGCAAACCTGTTAAAGATAAAAAGACCGGTGAAGCAAAGCCCGCACAAGATCCAGAATGGATGCTATTTGAAAAATGTATGCGTGGCGATACTAGCGACAATGTCTTCTCGGCCTATCCCGGAGTTCGTACTAAGGGTACTAAGAATAAAGTTGGTTTACAAGAAGCGTTTGAAGATCGTAAATCCAAAGGCTATGCGTGGAACAATCTCATGTTGCAACGTTGGTCTGACCATAACGGACAAGAACATCGTGTGCTAGAAGATTATCAACGTAATGTACAGCTCTGCGATTTAACTGCACAACCTGCAGACATTCGTAATTTTATTACTGAAACTATCAAAATTAATGCAGTACCTAAGACTGTTGATCAAGTTGGTATTCGTATGTTAAAATTTTGTAACACATGGGACATGAAAAAGATTGCTGACAACATTCAGCAATATGCTGTTCCATTCCAGGCAAGATATAATAAATGAATGAATGTCCTGTACTACCTATTAAAAGGAAATAAAAATGAATTTAAAAGCAAAACCCATTGTTGATGGAAAATTTTGGATTGTAGAAGAAGATGGTGAGAAGGTTGCTATCTTACATAAAAAAGAAAATAATAAGTTTATGTTAAGCTCTAAAGAAGGTGAGGTTTACTTTAATAGAAAAGACGATTTAACTAAAAAATTTGGCAAGGACTTTTTTCTAGTTAGCGATAAGGTAAAAATTACATACGAAGAAGTGCGTGACGTGTATGAGTATCCGACTAGTTGTAGGCCATATAATCCCCTGTTTAATGTACAACGTAAGTTACCATTGTTTACCAAGAGCCAGGCCAGCAAGAGTCTGTATTGTGCTGGATATTACACAATTAAGTTTGATAAAGGCTGGGTTAAATCATTCTGTCCCAAGTTAATTACAGTTGAGCGGTATCCAACTAAAGGTCCGTTTAAAAGTGAACTTGAAATGAAACAGGTACTATCGAATGCCAAATCCGATTAATACTGCGCCTATCCAACAGTTTATACAACAGGTAAAGGCTGCTGATATTACTCAGCAACGAGAAATTAAGTTAGACATTAAAACTGCCAAAGCACTTGCGTATTGTTTAGGTGAAGTTAGTGCTAAATTGCTTGAAGATTACGATACAATATTCAGACGATTAGAATCAAGCTCCGGTGGAGCAGTCACAGTACAGATGGACGGGGGCGGGTTTTCCACCAATTGAATGATAAATATATGCGTACATAATATAGGACGCATACTTCATGTCAAGACCCAAACCCACTGTTCTGTTAGAATACATTAATAAAAAGAACTATAAAAGCGAGCAAGTTCTTAGCGCAGAGGCTATCTGGGCAGTATTCTATAAACAAGAACCGTTTAATTTAAAATCAGCAAGTAGCATTACTAGCTATCCTGGACCTAAGTACAAGAAGGTCTCGTTTAGTAATCCAGGTCATGCACACAATCTTGCAAAGAAACTCAATCAAATGTTTAACTGTGATGACTTTGAAGTAGTCAAGTTAACCAGCGGCGAAATTATCAAATGATTTCAAAAGAGACCTACACCAAAATATTCCTGCAACAAAAGGAAAAAAGTATAGATAGTGCCAATGTCAAGCATCATATGTACAAATGGTGGCAAAGTCACCGATCAAAAGAAATTGGCGGACTACGATTAAGTGACGAGGGTTTTGAATTTCTAACTGACGAATTGGGTTTGAAAAGTTATGAGATTCCATTTACTGAGCCAATTGAACTAAGTCCCCAAACTATCATATTTTTTGATAGATCAATGGACGGCCCGTATTTTCTCACAAACCAAAGTATTACTGTATTTTCCGAAAAGAAATCTTTTGAGCTGTACATGTTTTCGGACGACATTCGAAAATACGGACTTGTTAAGGCAATGAACGCCCAAAATAAAGATAGCCAAACGGACGAAAACTCCTAAAAAGAAGTTGACAGGGACGCTGTTACGCTGTATAATAGCTACATAGACAGTAAGATAACAACGCTTTTTTAACCCAGGAGTATATATGAGCGAGATCCTTTCACGTACCGTTGGCCCTAAGGCTGCTAAAAAATCTCTTCGCCGTGCTTTTAAAGCCAATCGTCCGCTGTTCCTTTGGGGACCTCCTGGAATTGGTAAAAGCGATATCGTAAAGCAAATGGGCGTTGAGCTCGAAGCTCACGTTATTGATATCCGTTTGAGCCTATGGGATCCCACTGATATTAAAGGTATTCCATTTTTTAACAGCACCGTTAATAAAATGGAATGGGCTCCCCCTACTGAATTGCCCGACGAAGTTATGGCAGCTAAGTACAAGAAAATCATCTTGTTCTTGGACGAAATGAACTCTGCGGCTCCTGCTGTTCAGGCAGCGGCTTACCAATTGGTGCTGAACCGTAAGGTTGGTACTTACCGCTTGCCTGACAACGTTTTGATTGTTGCCGCTGGCAACCGTGAAACGGACAGAGGTGTTACTTTCCGTATGCCTGCTCCGTTGGCTAATCGTTTCGTTCACTTGGAGATGCGTGTTGATTGGGACGACTACTTTGGCTGGGCTACTGAAAACAAAATCCACAAGGACGTGGTTGGCTTTTTGACTTTCTCCAAGAAAGACCTGTACGACTTTGATCCAAAGTCAGCATCACGTGCCTTTGCTACTCCTCGTAGTTGGGCGTTTGTTAGCGAACTGTTGTTTGATGACGACGAAGATGACAGCACAATGACTGACTTGATTTCGGGTGCGGTCGGTGAAGGTCTTGCAGTTAAGTTTATGGCTCATCGTAAGATTAGCTCAAAATTGCCTGACCCTACAGATATTTTAGCGGGCAAAGTTAAGAAAATGGACACCAAGGAAATTAGTGCCATGTACTCGCTGACAGTGTCATTGTGCTATGAATTGAAAGATGCCAGCGACAAAAACGACAAGAAGTTTAACGATAAAGTTAACTACTTCTTCCAATTTATGATGGACAATTTTGAAACTGAATTGGTTGTAATGGGTACCAAACTTGCATTGACTCAATACCAATTGCCGTTGGATCCAGATGAGATCAAATGTTTTGATGACTTCCATGCCAAATATGGTAAGTACATTGCGGCCGCTACAGATAAACATTCACGCTAATTTGTAGCCAAAGTCAATTGACAGGACCTGCGGGTCCTGTTATAATATATACATACAGTAAATATTTAGGAGCAGAAATGACAAGTTATTTAGACCCAATTGTTGACAAGATTGTTGTTGCACGAGTTGGATTGCTGTTACGCCATCCGTTCTTTGGCAACATGGCTACCCGGCTTAGAATTGAAGATGCTACCGCTTGGTGTGCTACCGCTGCCACCGACGGACGTCACTTGTATTACAATCGAGACTTCTTCGAAGATCTAACTGTTAAGCAGGTTGAGTTTGTTGTTGCACACGAAATCCTGCATAATGTGTTTGAGCATATGCTTCGTGTAGAAGGCCGTGATCGCAAAGTTTGGAACATTGCCGCTGACTACACTGTTAATGGCACATTGGTACGTGATCGTATTGGTGAAGTTCCTCCAAAGATTAAAATCTTCCATGACCCAAAACACTACGGCAAAAGTTCAGAACAAGTGTACGATGAAATTTTTGGTGAGATGGATGACCAAGAATTAGATGCACTTGGAGAATTACTCGACGAGCACATTGATTGGGAGAAGGAAGGCAAAGGTCGTCCTGCATACTCAAAAGAAGAGCTCAAGCAAATCCGTGATGAGATCAAAGAAGCTATGATGACTGCGGCGCAGGCTGCGGGTGCGGGAAATGTGCCGGCAGAGATCGGGCGTATGATTAAAGAGCTTACTGAGCCTAAGATGAACTGGCGTGAAATTCTGCGTCAACAAATTCAAAGCACTATTAAAAGTGACTATACCTTTATGCGTCCAAATCGTAAGGGCTGGCATATGAGTGCTATTCTTCCGGGCACTAACTATGCCGAAACAATTGATATTTGTATTGCTATCGATATGTCAGGGTCAATTGGAGATGATCAAGCTAAAGACTTTATTAGCGAGATCAAAGGCATTATGGAAGAATACAAAGACTACAAAATTAAAGTGTGGTGCTTTGATACCAGAGTCTATAATGAACAAGACTTTGACGGGTATAACGATGACATTATGGAATACCAAGTTAAAGGTGGTGGTGGTACTGACTTTGACGCTAACTGGACTTACATGAAAGAACACGACATTACCCCTAAGAAGTTTATCATGTTCACAGATGGGTATCCCTGGAGCTCATGGGGTGATGAAAACTACTGTGATACAGTATTCATCATCCACGGTAATACTAGTATTGTACCACCCTTTGGAGCTCACGCTTACTATGAGTTTAGTGATAAAACTTGATCCTGATGCATTCAGCGCAGGGCAAATTCAAAGTAAGATCTGGGCGGCACGTGAATTAGAACCAGTAGTGGCTCAACTAAAAATTGAGCCACTACGCATTGCCATCCTCGGTGGATGGTATGCTTTGTTGCATTTTATTTTGCAATCAAGAGAACGTGTGGCTATTGAGTATTGTAGATCATATGATATCGATGCAAGTGTGTGCATGGATGCAAATTTGATTAATAACTCATGGGAAATAAATGATTGGCAGTTTAGATCATTCCCCCGAGATGCTAATAAAGCTACATATGACGATAACATTAATTTAGTAGTTAATACATCAACTGAGCACTTCGATAGTCAAGATTGGTTTGATCGTATTCCCAGCGGCACGCTATGTCTATTCCAAGGTAATGATCTGGACATTAAAGATCACACTCGACGTCCAACAGAGTTAGATCACTTTAAGGCGTTATGGCCATTACAGAAAGAGCTATTTTCAGGATCAATGTATTTTGATTTTAAAGAAGATTCATATACAAGATACATGACAATTGGATTAAAATAATGGCATTGAAGAACGGCAAGGTTAACATCCTTAATACATTAGATTTGAGAAAAGTTAATTTTCCCTCACCGCATTTTCATTATGCACTATTATCAAAGTATACGCCTACCTATCATAAAACAATAGATACATGGATTTATCAACATCTTAATAGTCGTTACTATGTAGGTCAAGCTGTTGATCTAGTGGACAATACTATTGTATTTGTCACTAAGATTGGGTTTGAACAAGAGAAAGAACTTAGCTTTTTCAAACTTGCTTGCCCACATTTAATCTAACTGCTAATTAATAAGCATATATAATTTATACAAGGAGGTCATTATGACTGAAGAAACAAACCAAGCAGTTGCTCCAGAAGCAGCCCCACCGCAAGAAGGGGCAGAATTAACTATTACTGATTTGAACAACATGAAATCAATCATCGATGTTGCAAGTCAACGTGGCGCATTTAAACCAAACGAAATGGTATTAATTGGACAAACTTATAATAAGTTATCTGCCTTCTTAGATACCGTAGCAAAAACAGCTAAGCCAGGAGTTTAATATGCAAACCTTAAAACATGTAGGTCGCATTAAGTCAACAGGGCGTAGATGCTTAGTAGTGTTTAGGACACTTCCCGGAGATGCATTTAGTTGTTTAATCATCCAAACAGAAAGCCTTGATCCAAGCCAACACGATTCACTTATTAATTTAGTTGAGTCGAATGCTGCGCAATCGGCAAACGAGTTTAGCGAAGTACTAGCTCGCGCATTGTTTGGAGACGGTAGTACCATGTTGCCAAGTCTACATGCAAGAGGATTGTTAGCTAAGTTTCCAACTGATGCTATTGAGATGGTTCCAAACATGCAAGCTACAATTTTGCTGTCAGAATTGAATCAGGTTATTGCCCAACAGGCTGGGGTTAGTGTGCAAGATCTTGCTATTCGTCCTTCAGGCAAGGAAAATCTCGACGTGCAAGAATTAGCCAAGGTAAAAGACATTAGTCCAAAGACAGGAAATACTGAGCCGCTAATGGAGCAGTATGATGCAGGTAAAACTACATCGGCAACAGTAAATGAAGATGGTATTTTAACCGATGACTTGTTAGCTAAAAAGTATCGCAGTGATGCGGATCGTCTAAGCAAGGAAGCTGCTCAACTCCGTCGTATGGCTGAAGAATTAGTGCCTACTAAGAAAAAAACTGCTATTGAAGAGTGACAAACGGAAAACCATTTCCTAAAGATGTCATCGAACATTGGCCCGAGGTATTTGGAGAGATTACATTAAATGTTGTACCTCTAAAATACCTCGACTCAATTACGGTTACATTTAAAAATACAAAAGTATGGGAAATTCAAATAACTGCTAAACAGGCACAAGAAGATTGGGATTCGTTTGAAACAAATCTTAAAGAAATGCTTGCCTCGTATGAAAGTGACATAGAAAATGTAGATTTTAAACTCGATACTGAGAGGGTTAAAAAAGACATGATCAAGAATACAAACAAATTTTTAAAGAAAAGAAAATTGAGATGAATGTTAAATTAATTAGTTACAGTCAACCTACACAAGAATTTGCCGAAATGGGCGTTGACAATGCCCAGGAACTAATTGCATATTGTGCCCGTGTTAGCAATCCTGCTAATCAACTTAACACAGAAACAAGCGAAAAACTTATTAAGTATTTGGTCAAGCACCAACATTGGTCACCACTTGAAATGGTTAGTGCTTGTATTGAAATTACAACCACACGTGACATTGCTCGACAAATTTTACGTCATCGCAGTTTTAGTTTCCAAGAATTTAGCCAGAGGTATGCTGATCCAACTAAAGACTTAGATTTTGTAACTCGAGAAGCAAGACTACAAGATCCTAAAAATAGACAAAATAGTGTTGCCACTGAAGATGAGCAACTTCAAGCAGAGTGGGAATTAATCCAACAGGCTGTCATTGGTGCTGCTAAAGAAGCCTACGAATGGGCTATTGAAAACGGTATTGCTAAAGAACAAGCTCGTGCTGTACTGCCCGAAGGCCTTACAGAAAGTCGTTTATACATGAATGGCACACTGCGTAGTTGGATTCACTTTATTGAATTACGCAGTGCAAACGGTACGCAAAAAGAACACCAAGAAGTAGCTGTTGCTTGTGCAAAAGCAATTGCTGCTATTTTTCCAATGGCAGCTAGTTTAGTTACTCAGGGCGTAGCGGCAATTTAACATTAAGTTTAAACTGCTCATATAACCAGGACCAGTCATTAATTTTAATTAATGCGTCCTGGTTTTCTTTATTTTCTATACCGTATTGCATACCTAACACAGCGCCTGGAATAACATATTCCCCAAATGGTCTGTCTAATCCTTTAGTAGTCCATATTGCTAATCTTTTAGCAGTTTCATCTTGATCTGATCTTGCAATAACATTGCTGACTAACTTGGCTGCTTCTCTAAATCCACTGCGCCAGGCATTCCAAGGACTAGATGCAAATCTATTAACACTTGCCACAATAGGCATAATCTTAAGTTTATTACTAAGACTAGTACTAATGTCAACTCCGTCTTTTGTTACGTCAAATAACATTTTAGGTAGCAGTTTGATAGCACCATTACCATACTCGAGATCATTTATTTCGTTGCGACTGTGCCATATATGTACTAGGTCAAAGTCATAATCTTCTACATGATAGTCAAAGTTAAATGTGTCCAGCACTTCATTGTCAGCATCAACTACCCAAAAATAATCTGTTGTAGATTGTTCTGCACAGGCCTTATGACTAAGGTAGATATTCTTTTCACCGTATACACGTTTAGCTTGCGGAAATCTATTGCTTAATATTTGCCAGTTATCCCAACTATTGGGTTCGTTGTAGGATAGAAAAAATATATCATAAGTTATATCTTGTTGCACTACATAATTGTTTATATATTTTAAATTTGTAAAAAACTCTTGACTTGTATCTATCTGATGAGTTTTAGGAATTAGATAACATTGAAATTTATCAGCGTATTTTTGAAATAATTTAAACACATGTACAAATTCGCCATCCCATTTTTTAGGCTCAAACTCTATCATTGTATCTAAGGAGTCATAGCTTGAATCTATAAACCAAAAGAATTTAGTAAGAACATTTTTCTTAGCCAGATTAGCAGTGTTAGTTAATGTGCTATCAAACTCTATAAATTTAGCAAACGGATATTTTTCTATTAAGAGATTTTTACGCTCATTAAGAAGAGGTTTAGAATTATAAAATACTATATCGTACATTATTCTTTGTCCAAAAATCCATGACCTTTACGATACTGATTAAGGTGCACTGATTTAAAAAATTTACTAGCATCGGCATTTAAATCTGCTATCTCGAGATCGAGTGCGTTTTTCAAGCTGACGCCATAGGTTTTGATAGAGTCTTCAAGATCTATATGTTCTACATCACTGTGCCATAGGCCGGTAAGATAATCAAAATCTCTAACCTGTATATAGTCCCAGTTAGTGCAGTTGGTCATATAACACCCGTGACGAGCACCAAGAATTGCCCAAAGCCCATTGGTTGCATCGGCGCCGACATTAAGCCAGACTCGCAAACGATCTAAATTTTTCCAATGAATTTCTTTTTTAAATTCTTTGTTAGCAGTTTTAACGCCGCGCTCAAGTGACATCTTTACGCCTTCACGGAAGCCAGCTCTCCATGATTGAAACGGACTTGCATTATTATATACGTCCGAAAAGCAACTATTCATTTGAATATACTCAGCATCCCAACAAAAGTCTACTTGTGCATTAGGGTCGTCTGCAGGTGCATTTTCGTGTGTTTTCATGTCTAAAACATACTGTTTAGGCCACAATTTTAGACCTCCATTGCCGTACATTAGACCGTTTACTACGTTGTACCCTGCCCAGCTAATAACACACTTAGATAAGTCTTTATGCTCATCAAAATCAATTTCTTGATTTAAGAAATCTTCCCGTACAGTATTGTCGCCGTCTACCGTAACAAATCGATCTGTATCACTTAAACGAGCGCAGGCTTTGTGGGCGGCATCACTACCTTTAACGCCATGCACACGCTTTGCCCAAGGTACCTTCTTTAACAAATCTGCATAATTTTTTTCTGCATTTGGTTCGTCGTAACTAAGATAGATAATATCGTAATCTAAAATTTTAACTGTTTGTGTCATGATATGATATAATGTCCAACTGAGGAAAAGAATTGTTTGACAAAGACAACGGTATTCTCAACATCGCCTTCTTTGTCTGAATGATAGTATACAATTTCTCTGTCTTTCTTAATTAATTCATTTATTGAAACTTTAATAGTTCTGTAGATAAAATTCATGTTACGTTTGTCAATTATATAAATCTCAAGGGTAGTATTAAGATTATATTTTTTTAATATTTCTTTTTGATCTGTGCGTATTTGAAATCCCCATTTTTTAAATGTAGGATAATTTTCAATAGTAAACATACTGTCCCAATTAGTAACTAACGGAGCACGGGTCAGGAATACTGCTGCAATATCATCTTCATATTTAGAAATAATTCTTGGAGTATTTTGGTCAATAAATGTGATCTGAAAATCTTTAAACTGACTTATTCCATTTAAAAAGTCTTTAATAACATCAAATTCAAACTCCACAAAGCAGTCATACACCGTACTTTCTTCATTAGTAATACTTACAATGTTGCCGGAGTCTTTATCAAAATATACTCGATAAGGTAATACTACAGTACTCAATGCTAATGACTGAGCTAACAATTCATAAGGGATAATGTCTTCTTCTGGATTATACATTTAATTTCTCAATGATCGTATCTGTAAGGAATGCATCTTCCACATAATGGAATACACCATGTTGTCTAAAATTATTTAGATACAACTCTCTAGCGTCTGTAAAATTAATTAATAATTGACTTAGACAAGAATGTGGAATAGGATCCCACCCTTGTAATGCTGGCTTTAAATGCGTAAATGTAAATGGGCTGTTTTTATTTGTAATGATATCATCAATTCCCATTAACTTAGCAGCAATGGCTACTGATACATCAAAACTATAGAAGTTCTGCATGTTCTTAGGAGCAACTTCATAAAATATTTTATTCCAATTATTAGTAATAAATTCTAATAATTTAAAAAAATCTTCTGCAAGTTGCGATTTTTTAAAATAACACATTCCAGAGTATAAATTTGGTAAATCATTAGCTACAAACATTTTTCTATATGTGTTATCAACAACTGTACGTGATTTATAATCTACAACCGACGATGTAAAAAATAAATCTCGTTCACTAGCAAATTTCCAAACATGTTCTATATTATCTAAAACTAGCATGTCTGCATCAAGTACAATGGTTTCATCATAGGGGCTTGACCTGTAAAGTTTCCATCTATTTTCTACTTTCCATGTGCTATTTGCAGCTGAGTCTCCAAAATAAATTGGGATAACTTTATCAAATACTTTAGAAAAACCTAGCGGTAACGAATCATTAGTAACAATACTAATATTATTAATAGTAGGCTGTGTTGCTTTAATACTCAGGGCCAGAGCATATGCTTGTCTAATATAGTCAACATCACTATTCTGAGCAAGTACTAAAAAGCCCTTACTCATGTACTACTCCATCAATGCAACGAGTAAGACTAAATTTGTTCATAACATGTACATCTAGATTGCTAGTTTTAACAGCAGTATATTCACCATTATAGTTTTTCTTTTCCACTAGAAATTTTAATTTTGACTTATCTATTTCTAATAATATATCTCTATCTAAAATATAGTTCATCTTTCCCGGCAGCGGAGCTGCAAAATCTTCGCCCATCATATGTATTGCAATGCTAAATGCAAAGTCATTTCTAAATACTGTGGAGTCTACGTTATATAACAAACGATAGTAATTCCAATTTAATTTAATGTTTTTAATTAGATCAAAGAATGCCCATGTTACTGTGGTCTTTTTAAAATAAAATGCAGTGGCCCAATAGAACGGAATTGAGTGTTGATTTAAATATCGAAAACTACGGTCATCACGCCAGTTGGCTAAATCAAAGCTGTCTTTATATATTAGGAAATCTTGTTGATTGTTCCATATATTTTTTAGTGTAGGACTGCTAATGATAAAATCACTGTCAATAACCAATGTCTCATCGTAGGGAGACAAATCGCAACAATCGCTCCTTGATAAGTTTTTCCATGTTAAAGTTTTTGCAGCCAAGGACCCGTCATAGAATTTTTTAGTCTGATGTGTCTCTGTCCATATTTCTATAATTTGATCAAACACTGATTCGGCATCAGGTTGGCTTTGGTTAATCCATCCTGCACTGTCAGTTACTAGACTCACAGGAACATCTAGATATTCTTTTACTCGTTTGGCGGCAAACACAGATATCTTTGCATAATCAATTTCTGCATTGTTTTGTGCAAATATTAAAACGCCACGTGTCATAGGGCTATTAAATCGCCAACACGGCGTTTAGATCTAATTTGATTGTATTTTACCAAATATTCATTAGTTGCACTAAAATAGATAGAAATGATCTCGTCTAAAAACAATTTTAAATCGGGTATTTCTACTGGGATATTGTTGTCGTCAAGTACTACTGCAACGGTAGTATTGCGGGCAACTAGGGTGCTGATAAAAGTAATTAAATTTCTTTCAATAGTGAAACTTGCACCTTGAAAATAATAGATAAGACTTTGTTGAAATTCTTCAAGAATAACCTTGCGTTGATTACTCAACGTGGTCATATAATTGGCTGTTTGAAATGCTTTTTCTAATCGTTCGTCCACAGTAACCTCCAGAGCTTTTACTATACAGTATAGTAATTAGCTTGTTAAGAAGTTTAGGGTTACATTCCTGACTGACTAGCAGAAGGTCCGGTGACTGATACGTTTGCGCCGGACGGACGATATTGACTAACTACGCTATTTAATGTACCGTCTGCGTTTTCGTCAACGTTTGGATCTCCAACGTCGTTGTCTTGGAATTCAATAGTTAAAATTAATTGTGTTGACCCTGCATCTTTACGGGCATATACATAGTATCTATTTTCTGCATATGATCCCGATGGGGCACTTTTTTGACCAATTAATTGATTAGATGTTGTAAGATCAAACCATCCAACTGCCGAGCCAGTTGCACTTGATCCAGTAACCGTTGTTTGAGTGTAATCCATAACGAACTCGCCCATTTGAGTAAACATGGTATCCCAAGTTGTATTCTTGCTGCTTGATGTGCCGCCGGATCTATTAGCGGATACACGAATCTTGCCGCCTGCATTAAAAAAATATCGCATATTATCAGCAGTACTTGACACTGTTACAGTGTGCGTAAGAGTTCCGTTCCATGCTGTTGAACGAGTTCCTGTAATTAGTCCTTCACTTGAATATTGTGAAGCACCAATTAGGAATTTATCCGAAGTTATAGTGTTTGAAAATAAATTAAATTGATTACGCAATGCTTCTGTAATGGAGTTGCCGCTGGCTGGTACTAATAAATTTGCACCGTCGGTTGCGCTGCCGTTGCTTACTGTTATACCTTGATGCTGACGGCATTTTACCATATCATTGCGCAAAGCAAGCCAACTAGCTGCATAAATTACAGATCCTGCAGATACTGTTGGTGAGGTTATAGACTGACCATAGCCTGTTTGTCCCGATCCTGTACCAAAAACTAAATCTACTTTAGCTTTAATTGTATCGTAATCGGCTTTTTCAATTGTTGACCCAACACCTGCTGACATGTTTTATCCCTTATAATACAATTGCTTCGACCAGTTTAACACCAGTATCGTTACTACTTTCCAATGCAATGGCAAAAACATCATTTGAATGATGTACTCCTACACTTGCACAACCGTCATTTGCTGCAATTAAACTGTCGCCTTTGCGAACAGCACCACTTACTTTTATAGGAACACGGCCTTTTAACGCAATGTATGTTCCGCCTTCTAACTCACTATTCATCATGTAAGCTGGGTTAGCAGATACTGCTCCTATTGCACGTTTACCCCACGAGCTAGCAGTGACTTCTTTTTCACCACCTACTACAACTACTGTGCCAATTTCATATTCTTGATCTGCAAGGTATTTTTCTGCCAAGTCAGCATATTGTGCGGAAGTAGCTATACCACGGAATACATTAGCTGTTAAATCGCCAAGGTTGTCTCGAGCTGCTACAGTGTGTACTACCGCATTTGCGGTTGCTGATCGATATATTCCACCAACATTAAGCGTGTCAGCTTGAGTTGCTGGACCATTGAATGATGTTGCATAAATTGTTGCATATTTAAAACTAGCAGATCCAATATTAGATACGCTATCTGCACCTGGTAAAATATTATTATCAGATAAAGTTAATGGGGTTCTAACACTTCCTGATGTTGTCTGGAAGGACAACAGTGAAGTTGCAGACTTAATTAACGGATTACTACTAGTAATATTAACTGTTAAAGTAGCAACACCTGCTCCGCTTGTGCCGCCTACAGTAAATCCGCCATTATTAAATAACGCAGGGGTAATAGCAGGGGTAAAATCAAAGTCAAGAATACTAAGGAAATCGTCAGCAGTAACTCCGCCCAGTGCAAGCGCATTTGTAGCAGTTCCGTGAAACACTTCAGTTGCAGTTGTTGTTATGCCTTCTGCATTGTTAGTATCTTTTAATGTAATACCAGCTTTAATAATTCCAAACCCTGAAATACTGTTGCCCAGTACTGCATCATCAATTACAAACGATTCTTTAGAAATAATATAGATTGTAGTGTCATCAACTACCGCTTGGATAACTGGTACTAGTGCTCCGCCTGTTCCAGAGGTAGCCCTAACACTACGAGATTTCATCTGCGTAGTGCCGCTACCTGAGACTCCTTGAGGTCCAACTAGGATAAATTCTGTTCCGCTCCATGAATATAACTGATCGTTAGCAGTATCCCACCAAAAATCACCTTGAGTTAATCCTGTAGGTGCAGTTGGACCAATCTCGGCGCCACCTGTTGTGCGCCACTTAGTGCTATCATAAAATTTTAATTTCTTAACGCTGCTATCGTACCAAATTTGACCAGAAATTCTTCGTGGTGGCTCTGTTGGGCTGGAAAAGTGTTCCAACAAGTGTAAGAAATTTTCGTTTTGGACTTCACCGTATCCAGCGTAATTTTTGCCGATAAGTTTAATATCGAGCGTATTGTCGATGGTGCCGTCTTCAACGACGGTTAGTGTTGTCCCATTATATCTGTCAATGCTATACGCCATTCGATCTACCCCTTAACTGTTAGTATTTAGCTTTATGGACCCGTGATGTCTGTCCATAGGCTAGACTGTATTTCAAAGATCTTTAATGATCTAGTTACTGTTACGGTTGCTGAGCCTAAATTTAAAGAATTTATATCAAAATCTTCTAATACAGGCTGATTTTGGTTCCCACCGTTTTTATCAACTGCAATATAATGTTTTACAAAATCACCAGTAGTAACTGGGCTAGTAGAATTAGTTAACACTACAGCAGGATATGTAATTACTTGAGCTGTACAATGTATCCTAGCCCGAGTACCTTCTTCATAATATGATGTAGGAGCAATATCATCTAAAACTGCGGCAATTCCTGCACTGTTTAATCCAGTAATATCTAAACTTAACGGAATAGTGCGGGCTCTAGTATATGTTTCGGTCCATATTTTTGTAGTTGCATCTTGATCACTAGTGGGATCAGCAAGTCCCGTAATTTTAGGGCTACCGATTAACACAACATTGCCAGTGCCATCAGGTGCAAGCTCTATATTGCCATCGGTATCTAATGAACTTAATCTATTATTATTTAAGTACAAATTGTCAACTGTTACTTCAATCTGCGGACCAAAACTTATAATACCCGGAGCACTTGTAATTGCTGCGCTAAGACCTGTTGAGTTTAAAATTTCTGTGCCGTTAATATATAAAGATTTACCTGCTGCTAAGTTAATATTTTCAGAGATATCAAAACTAGTATATGAAGTGTGGTCATTCCATGCAATAGTCTTATTGGTCGTGCCTCTAATAGTAATGCCAGCGCCTGCTGCGGTAATATTAGTTGGTGATCCTACATTTGCAATAATAATATTTTTATCTTCAACTGTAAGTTCAGTAGTTGAAATCGTAGTAGTTGCACCGTTTACTGTCAAATTTCCGCTAATCAAGACATCACCATTAACATCAAGGGTCACTGTTGGGGCATTATTAAAAATACCCACACGTTCATTTAAACTATTAACTGTGACTGCATCAACTAATCCACTGGAATTTTTAACTTTTAATAAAAAGTCTTGCCCTGAATTATTACTAACTATTTGGAATGCATTGTTATCTACTCGGATTTCACTATTAGCACTTGGTCCTAGAATCAACGGAGTACCATTTTGAATTACTAATGTGCCGAAGCCGTTAATATCAGTTGCAATTGTAGATGTTCCACTTGTTGTTATAAAATTCTCAACTGTTTTGCTGTTACCGTATGCATCAAGTAGTGCGTTGGCAGTAGTAGCAGTAACATGAAATTTCATCCCAGATAATGTTCCTTGATTAAAACCTGGAGAAATTGTGCCGGTAAATCCACTAAGTCCAGAGGTGCCATCTCTAGGAGTAAAAGGAGTTGAATATTTACTAAAAATACCTAATAGTGTTGTTGCAACCCATAATTTAAGAATTACTCGAGGAGCATTATTTGTATCATAAATAGTATCAACTTCAAACCCGGATATTCCTTGACTATCTTTCCATATCTTACTAGCAGGATGTCTACTAGAAGCACCAGTATAAAAATACAACTGATTTTCAGCACTGTCGATCCAAAAATCTCCCTGTATAGCTGTAATTGGGGCGGTTCCAGAAACTATAGGACCGCTGCCATTTTTAAATCCAAAACCGTCATATACTTTTAATCTGTTTTCACTAGTGTCAAACCATAGCTGGCCAGCTAATGGATTATTAGGTTGGCTAGTGTTGGCAAAGTTTTCCAGGACCTTTACAAAATTTTCATTAATAAACTCCCCATACCCTGATACATTTTTACCAATGAGTGTAATATCGGTAGTTGTTTGATCGATCGCACTGTCGATAACTTCAGCAATTAGCGACCCATCAGTTTTGTTAATCTTATAAGTCATTATATAATCCTACCAGTAAAGATAATGTAGTTAATTGTCAAGTACGGATTCATTGTACTAAATGGAACTCCTATTGAGCCGGTAGTTTGTATGGGTCCGCTATTAGTCAAGTACTGTCCAGCGGCAGTGGCAGTGGCTCCTAATCCGCTCGAAGCATCTGTATCATCAGGTGCGCCCGAAGTATTCCTAAATGCATAATACTGCCCTCCTAAATTTCCTTGCAAGTTGTGCCTGTGTTGAGGAAGATTGCCCACAGATAATGTTGTATCTTCTGTACCTTCAGACATACCAACAGTATCAGCAGTAACGGAAGTTACCCTATCTGCAGCTGGATTAATAGTGGCACCTGTGGCGGCACCAGTTGGTAATAACGGAACAAGTGTTTCGTTATTCATACTATCTTTACCTAGGGGAAATCTTCCTCTTAAATCAGGTAATCCAAATGTTGATACTCCTAATATATCAATTAACGGTTTATATGTGTAACTGATTGCTGCAAATAATTCTGGATACAACGAAATTAACTGCTCACTACCATCACATAACAAATATCCATTAGGCACAGTTATACCGGCAAAGGGCAGTATTGCACCTGCGGGAACTGTTGCTACATTTGATAAAAATGTTTGTTTATTAGTTTTTCTTAATCCTGTACCAATCCTATGAATAATTAATTCATCAGAAATTACAGAATCAAGAACTGATGTTTTAGTATTAATAAAGTCTGAGCTAAGAACTGTGGTAAACGTAGCAATACCGCCGACTTGTTGTCCGGTAAAGCTAACAGAATTACTGGTCATATCTCCCGTTAAACTGAACACCGTTGGGCTAGTTAATCTAGATGCTGTTCCTGTTACCGAACCCGATAGTTGTCCAACAAACGTTCCGTTAAATGTAGTAGCGGTCATTGTAGGTGCGGTTATTGCGCCAGATGCAGCAATTGCGCCGGTTACTGTTAGTGCGCCAGTTGCCGCAGTACCAGTTATAACAAGATTTTGTCCCACATGCAAGTTTTTTGTAATAGATGCGCCGCCAGCAGTTTTTAAGCTGCCGGTAGTTAAGTTAGTTGCATTAGTAGTACCTGCAATTAATAAACTGTCACTTGTTTTAATTATACCAGTTACGTCTAACGCTTCTGTAGGATTAGTTTTATTAATACCAACATTTGTTCCAGACACGGTAACAACATCCTTATCAGAGCCGCTTTGTCTAATTCTAATAAAGACACTCGAACCTTCAGTTTTATTATATAAAACTGATTCACCAACTTGAGTAGTTGTTAATGAGGTTGAAAGATCTGTCCCTATTGTAAGGCCCGAATTATTTCTAATTCCAAGACTGTAATTAGTAATACTAGCAACGTCGCTTCTTAAGAAGTTTATAGCTGCTACTGAATTATTTCCCACTAATAAGCTGTTTGCAGTCTCAGCAGTTCCCCATAATTTATTAAGCACAGTGCCGTTGCCGTTAAAATCTTTAGTAGAGATAGTAATCCCTTGCTTAATTGTTGCAAATCCAGAAATTGTAGTCTTTGGAGTAAATGCATCTTTGCTAATAATCGCTACAATCTCATCGGCTACTACTAGACTAATTACTGTATGGCCAATACCAATAGGTGCTGTTGTATCAATAATAGTTTCAATGCGAGGGCCAGTCTGTGTTCCTTCACTAAATTGTGGTCCAACAAGAATCCAACTAGACCCTGACCATAAAGATAGCTGTTGATTAGCAGTGTCTACCCACAAGTCTCCAAGGGTTGCTGTGGCAGCAAGTGGTGCGCTGATTGATTTTCTAACGTTACCAGCGGCTATCCAGTTAGTGCTATCCCATACTTTTAATTGTGGCTGGGCTGGATTAGATAACAATCCAGTGTCATACCATAATTGTCCTATTTGTGGATTTGATGGTGGAGACGCCTTGGCAAAATTCTCTAATAAATGCAAGAAATTTTCTGCAATATACTGTGAATATCCAGTATAATTCTTCCCCACAAATGTCAAACTTGTTTCTTGATTAATCGTTTGATCGGCAACCGTAATACTACCGTAGTTTGGGGCATCAGAGTGATCAATATTATATGACATTATGCAACCTCACTTAGTCCAGTCAAACTCTGTATACGTACAGTGTAGTCAACTTGGATTAATCGATTTAAACTCTTCTGAACAGGGTGGAAAATTACATGAGTTAATAGTTTGCTATTCCCAGTAGTACTATAAGACTTTAACCCCAATTCGTCAAACACAAAGTCTGAATTATTGTTAGTAGTGTTGTCAAATGCATCTTGTCCTTGAGGCTCACCGTAGTCTAACAAGCAAGTAACAAATACGTCAGTATAGTTAGTACCTGTTACGTGACGAGTTTCAATTTTATTTCTAACTGGATCTAAATTAGTTACTGAACGATCATCTACAACCTTACTATACGTTTCGCTGTATAATGTAGCACTTGTTCCTGTCGAATTTGGCGTTAGATACGTGATAATACCTGTAGGATCCACAGTAGTGCCACCGTTGCCAAACGCAATTTCATAGATAAATCCTTGCCCAGAGTTGGCAATACTTTCTGCCAACGCAACGCTCATATTTTCGTAGTGTATAGCATTACGTTTATTAATGAAAACCTCTTGGGTTTTAGGGTCATAAATTTTAATATGACCTTCTATATGAATTCCTGATAAGTCTTTACCTTGCATATTGATCTCTCATTGTTTATTATTTATCGTGGCCAAACAGTTGTGTTTTCCTTCAAGAAATTCGCGATCTTATTATCGGAATTTGCCAAACTCTTACCTGCATCGCCCCATTCTTTGCCTATTTTCTTAACAATAACCACTTTAGTATTGTCGGCGGCAGCAGTAGTTAACGTGACGCTATTATCTATTCCACCTATACTAAATTCTGCAGGGAAAGTACTGTCCCCTTCTAAACTGTATGGCTGATCATTTAGTTCTTCAAACAGACTATATGCAACTTTCTTTAGCTTATATCCGCCCACGAACACATCAACTTCGTTTGTATTTTCTGGAATGTATGTTAAGTTGCCCACCTCTGTAGTAACTCCATCACTAACTACTGTATCAACAATAATTTGGTCAGTGTACGGTATTGTTTCAGTTGGGCCGATGTCCTGGACTACTTCTCCTACAATATGTACTGTAGGGGTTCCTGTTCCTAATGTGCCTCGTCTCAATTGACCTAAAACATTTCCAACTTTAGTAAAGTATTCAATACGTTCACCGTTAATTTCAATAATACCGGGCAAGTTTAATACAGGATTAGGTACAGAAAATATTGATCCGTCTACTACAGTAATTTCAATATCAGATTGTATTAATTCAACAGCTAGTATTGATGCTTTGTCTGCACGTAAACGCTTGTAGTGTACTCGATTTAACATGTCTTTAAACTGCATAAATCCAAATGTCGTCCGTATAACGTTGTCAGTAAACAACATTACTTGAACTACATCTGTATCTTCTAGTGAATCTTTTAATTTAACAGTTATTCGATCATTTTCTACAACATAATCAACACTATGTGTTAGTAACGTGCCGTTTTTAATAATCCATACAAAATCATCTGATACAGCAGGGCGGCGTAGAGTAAAATATCCGCCTAGCTTGTTGGTAAATTCATAATAATCAGTTGTGCCTGGAGTTAATGTAGCTGATGGAACAAATATATCAGTAGTCCTATCTATATCTAATAGCATATGATTATAGAATGTAACTATTTCTAACTCAGTAGATACAGGATAGATATCAGTAAACTCAATTGTTCCTGCATCCGTTATTGTATAATCTGAAGATAAGTCAACTACTACTGCAAGTTTATCTCCTGCAACATACGATGCTTGAGAAATGTTAATTGTAATTCCAAACAAATCAACAACATATCCCATACCCTGTTCTAACTTATTTGAAGCAGAATATACTCTAATATCAGTAGCGTTAATTGTGTATGTTGCAAATTTATGTGAAGGAATTGCATACGACAATACATTGTCTGCCATTGTGAAATATATTACTGTCGGTGGACGTAATATTTCTTGTCCTTTACGCACAATTACATTTGTTTCGTATGGCTGTAACCCGCTGCCTGGTAATAAGTTAGGGCTTAAATTATCTAAATCATAAATTGTAGTAGAGCCGTCTGTTGTAATAGTCTGACTCTTTACTACGCTAGCCGTCTGTATAGTTGTGCTAGTATCTATCATATAGTTAATAAGTGCGTTTAATGTCACCGGAGCGCCAAATCGAATTCCTGTCCTATTAGGGCTACTGTATGTAGAATCAGTTCTAAATAGTTCGTAGCTAATTACTAATCCATTAACTAATACTGTAGAACTTAGTCCCGAATCAATCCACGGAGCACGGGTAACGTATTCAGTAGTAGTGCCGTCGGCGATAAAATAATCTAAATCTAAAATATTATCACTATTGAATCCGACACTTATTATACTTACTATTGAATTATCTATTGGTGCAAGATCAAATATCACAGAATTAGACGGCCAGTCAATAGTATAAGCTGTCTGTTCAATTACAATATTTCCAACTTTAACAATTACTGCCCTTTCAGTTGCAAAGTTTTGTCCCACAACAAAAGTGGTGTTTATGCCGTTGCCTACATAGTTCTTAAACAAAATATTAGGAGCACCACTTGCTGGTCTATGGAACACTTTAATTGCTAACGCATCTGTTACATGCCCTGGCACAATCTCCTCCGGAGCGTGGCTTGTTGTTGCTGTGACAAAATCGTCGCCATCAATATTAATATCTGCAGGGGCATATCCAGTAGCAGTTGTTAAGACCGATCCGTTAAATGCACCGCCTTGCAGTTGCGTGTCGTATTCATTTGGTTGCGGAAGAACACTTCCGTCACTTGTGCTTCTACGGAATACAACTTTATCACCGGCAGCAATAGTCAAATATGTGTTGGGTATAGTAAATATTTCGGTTGATCCGTTGCCCTCAATTGGCAACATTACTACATTCGGCTTACCTGCCATTGGATATGTTATAAAATCAGGATCGTCAATGCGATTACCGTTAACATATATGTTAACTATTTCAGCAACTGCCGGAGCATATTGTAAATCATATGTGTAAACTCCGGCGCCTGCTGTAAAGATTCTATCATCAAATGCAGAGTCAAATCCATCCCAACTATCGCTAAACCACGGAAGCGCATCCCATCCGCCAGTTGCGCCAAATCCCATTCCTTGTAATTGAACTCCGTCGTAATCAATTCCGCGCATTAACTGCGCAAGATCTTTTCCTAGCATACCACTTGATGGCTCATAGAAGAAATTAATTCTGTCAGCTGCTGACATATGTTCAAAATTCTTTTCGTAGGTGATCCTAATAGTTTCACCCACATTAGGTGCTGTGTCTAATTTTAACAAGCCCGAATAGCTAGTGTATCCTCTGCTTGTAGATTTTTTAGTGGTTAATGCATATTCGCCGCGTAAAATATCAATGCCGGTTACCCCCGGTGCATCAGGATCAATGCCCACTGGATATAACTTAATAGATGCTGATCCAATTTCTATTCTAGGACTCCACTTTAACGCAAACTGTACACGAGATCCAGTACCAGTAAATGTTTCAGTTTCAGTTTTTTCGCTAATATAATACGCACGAGTTATTCTATCAAACTTGATAGTAATTTTATTAGATCTAACCACTTCACTTTCAATTATTGCCACTACAGTTGCAGGAGTGCCACCTTCTGATAATCCGCCATCAATTGTAATTATTGGGGCTTTAAGATACCCTGTGCCTCCAGAAACTATATTAATACGGTTAACTTTACCATTGGAAATATATGCCTTGGCCATTGCGCCTGTACCAAATCCTCCGTCTATCCTAACTACAGGTTGATTAATATATCCACTGCCGCCGTCAAATATTTCTATTGACTGAATAGTGAATCCCACATGGTCATACCAATGTTTCCACGGGTACGCAAGAATGTCACTCGAAGTTGCATTAATACTTCCATCGTTACTAACTGTTACACTCATCGGAGTAATTGTTAACTTATTAGTAACTAGTGGAATTAAGTCAAAGTCAGTAGTTGACTGTCTAGCATAATCTGTTTTATTGTATAAGCTAACATACTCTCTAATTTTTGTTCTATAAGGTTTTACTTCATTTATATAATCTTCAAAATTAGACAAATTATCGTTATTATACGTAACTTTTTCTTTTAGTTCACCAACATTGTGAGTTGCTTTTACAAAGCTAGTTTTAAATGCCCAGTCAATAAAAATTTGTTCGTGCAATACATAACGTAAACTAGAGAAGAACAATTTTAAATATTCTACTCGTAGATCATCTACAAAGATTTTATCTTTAATAGCAGTAATAATGATTCGCAATTCTGCTGCTGCAAAATTATCATATAATGATGCATCAAATAGTTGATTATCAAATCCTATCGACGAGTTAACAAACGTATATATACTGCTTGAGAGTTGAATGGTTCCATTTTGTCTACCGACTACTTTGTAGTTTTGTGTGTAATCGATAGTTGTTAAATCATTATATTTTTCCAATAGTAGCCAACCGCCGGTGCCAATATTTTTTACCTTTACTATATTTCCAATATTTGCAGATAAAGTTACAAGATAATATGTGTTATCAACTAAGTGATCAATTTTTGTAAACTGTGTATATCCGGTAGCATACCAATCAGTATAATTCCAAAATTTTGTTACATCATACGACTGACTTCTTGATCTGTCCCACACCTTATCTTTACTATTCCATGCATATATACTCCACTTGTTAAAAGAATTAGTGTCGCTTAATACTAATACAGAATACGGTCTAATTGACAAGATAGTATCGTCAAAGTATCCGCGACCTTGATTTTGTATTTTAACAGAAACAATTCTACCGACAGCATCTAATACTGCTGTTAATATTGCACCAACGCCCGAACTGCTAATTTTAATCAAAGGAGGATTGTTATATCCGTATCCGGGATTATCTATTAATACATCAGTTATAATTCCATTTTCAGTAACAGCAGTTAATCTTGCTTGAACTAATGTTGCTGTACCGATAAATTTTAACTCAGTCTCAAAATCTATTGTAGTATCCCATAATCCAGAAACTGTAGATGGTAAGGGGTCAGATAGCAGTAGATCACTTAGGTCAAACTCGTCAACAATTAAATTTTCCAGTAGTACATAATTTACATGTTCTATGTATTGCTTTAGAGCTTCAACTCGATTGATAAACATTCCTTGACGTGGTCTAAATTCAGTCCCGTATCTATTTTTTACTGGCAGGTTAGTATCAGGTACTACTCGATCGTTACTATCTTTTCCAATCAAACTATCTATCCATTTATTTTCAATATTCTTAGGAATAGTAGTATTACCGTGCTCGCTTATAATTTTCCACTGACTGTGTAGATTAATTTCGTGATTGTCAATCAACCATGTTTGGAAATTCAATACTACATCAGTTCCCTGAACAGTTTTGTTAACATTAACTAAGCTAAAGCTATTTACGCCTGTTGGTGCAACACATGTGTACCCGTATCCGATAGGGTCAGCAATTAATTTAGAAACATTGTCAGCTGACAATGTTCTTCCTGCAACATTAGGTGTTACTGTTTTATTCTTAACCCAGAAATAATATGTCGGAATTAATTTTTGCCCCACAGTATCATACTTGTTCTTAACACTATAACTTGCGTCTCCGTACCGGCTTGTGCCACTGATGCCAGTGACTAACCCCTTAACAGTGTCGGCTAATTTGTCCCATTCACTTGGCAAATATTTTGTTTCAACCCATTCGTAAATGTCAATACTGGCAGTTTTATATAACTTATTCCATGTTGTTGATCTGTATACAACTTCACCGCCTTGATTATCTAAAAACTTAGCACGAGTCAAATCCCACCACAACATACCTATTTGATTTTTAGTCCAGTTTAGTCCGCTATCGACATTAACGGAAGCAGATCCTATAGAATATGTTGCGGGGTCAAAGTATGTTTTATATCTAATTTCTTGATCGGCTGGTCCAGGGATCTTTCCTTGTATTGGGTCAACTACATCAAGATATGTTACTATACTGTTAGTTACTCTGTTATATAGATACGCTTTTTTAACATTAGAAATATTTGGTCTTGGTTGTTCTTGATAGTATAGTTCCCAGGAAGTAGACGTAGCAGCCTTTGAGTAAGAATATACTGCTCCCACTAATAAATTGTCTCTAGGTGCGCCAACTAAGATAGTGTCCTTACCTGCTGCAATTGATGCCCCGTAGCCGTTGCCGTTTACTGCAACAATATCAGCATCAAGACTTTCACCATACAAGAATTTAGAACCATACATATCATACACGTCAATTCGACCAGTATCTACTTGTTTATTAACTATTCTAAGAGTGTTGTTATCAAATGTAGTTGGAGAATTTCGAAGCGGCGATGCAGGATCATTAATATATCTACTACCATGAACTGCTTCGGCGCCTTCTAATAACCTTGTATAAACGTCCACAGTCCCTATTCTGTTTAAGTCGCCACGTTTTGCAAGTACTACTAATGTAGTATCATTGTTAGTAAAGTATACTGCGGCTCCAAACTGCTCTCCTCGTTCTTTTGCGGGACTCACAATACTTTGATATAAAGTGTACTGTGTAGGATCAAGCGTATAAATGTACACTGCTCCTTGGTCAACTTCTGTTACATCAACTAATGAACTGCCAATTGCAATATAATCAGCAGACTGAGATATTGCTATACTTTCGCCGAATCTGTTACCTATAGCACCTGATAAGGTATCAAACAAATCATATCCAGTTTCACCTATTTGATATACATATACATCACCTGCACTATCATTTGCAATTGGTGCGGCTGCAACAAACATGTTTCCGGTAGCAGATATTGCAATATTATATACATCAATTATCGGCAATGCAGTTACATAATTAGCCCATGTTCCTGTTGTTACTTGATAAAAATATACTTTATCAAGAGCCGATATTGCTAAAATATAAGTGTTGCCATTTTTAGCAAATGCTAATTTAGATCCAAACAGCTCGTCGTCATCCGGAGTTTGACTAATAATATACTCAACAAAAACATACCCTGTGCCGGGAGTATTATAATAAAGAGAAACATATCCTTGATTGTCTAATCCGCTACTATCAACATTAGATGCATACGGAGCAGCAATAGCTAACCATTTGCCATCGGCAGATAGTGCAGATTCAGAGCCAAACTCTTGGGCTGCTATATCAGCAATTGAGGTATCTATTACTATTGATTGATTTTGAATCCAGTTATATGTGGTAGAGGTAGAATAATATTTTTCAAAGATAATTACTTGATCTGCATCGGTAACTATTGCCGTTATTCCCGATTGTGATAATGTTACTTTCTTTCCAAAATTTAAACCAGTAATATCTGGAACTGTGGCAAGGTCAATTTTAGAAACACCATACACTTTAGTATTTTCATACACTCCCCAATTACCGTTACCGGAATCTTTTGCCCACAGTAATTCACCAGGTTTGATAACTGTCGGTAAGTTGTCGTTTGCATTTTCAATATTATCAAACAAGCACGGTAGGAACTGATACAGTGAGATTTGTGTGCTATCAACCGGTGCTTCCCATCCTGCAACTGTCACTTTAATATTAATAGTACGCAATTCTACCGAATACACCGAATGGAACCCTTTGACTAACTCATTGTTTTCAATGCCCAGTATGTCGCCGGGTGTGATGTTGGGAATCCTATCACATGTAATAGACAAAACGCCAGCTGCATACGTTACGTCTTCTACATTAAACACACTATTAGTAAATCGATATACATTCCATTTTTCATTAAAGCTGTTTAACTTGTTTTCAAACGCACACCAAACATAATCGCCCTCGATAAACGTGCTAATGTCATATTGTACTGCATCACTTAACTCATCAACACTTAATTTTACATCGTCGTATCTAACAAATCCGGGAGTACGCAGATACTGTTTAGTGCCAGTCACAGTCCATATGTTGTTATTATAATCTAATGGTTTAATATATACATCTGACGGACGTTGTCTATACACAAAATCTATCACTGTAGGATCAATGGCCGATACTAGCTCAACTGGCTGAGGATTAACTTTAAACTTTGATTCGTCTAGCATAAATTCTGTTTCGGCAAATGCGGTAACTGCTCCGTAATCGCCAACACGTACTGCCCATTCTTCATTAAATGTTAAACTTTCCATGCCGTCAGCACTTAGTACATCAAATAATTTATTAAGCACATTTTGTGTGCCTTTCTCAATAATCATTCCTTGATAAAATTTATATTGACTTACATCGTCTTTAATAATATTTTCAAGATACTGACGTTTCTGATATCCGATTAAATGTTGAGCAAATTTTTGTTGTTCAGCATCAAAGTTATCAGTGTCTAAATCATAGAAGTCGGTGAATTGTTCTGTTCTGTAATCCCAGTTAGCTACCATCTTTGATGTCGGCTTTTCTGCCAATATTGCCCAATCTGCCGCAGCAAATTGTTGTGCTCCTGGAAGAGTTGACAACGCTGAATAATAAAACTCTTTATATTTTACGATGTCGCCTAACTTATAATCAACCCACGGAGTCCAATCATTAATTTTAGCTTGGTCAAATATAAATCCGGGAATATTAAATCCGCCTTTCCAATTTTGACTAACATATCCAATAACTTTAATGCGCTCTTGTCGATATCCAGGCTCAAGGTCATATATTACATCATTAAACAATGTTGTATTATCTAAAATTAATGCATGTTCTTTCTGTATCATAAAAAATACAGCGCCATATATGCCGTGAGTTGTGTTAGACGGGGTTATTGAAAACTCATTAGCTTCGGAATTTCTATATGTGTTAGTAAATTCGGGTTCTAATTTTTGACCGTCTACTCTAAATATTTTATATCCAAAGAAAGGATCTAGCAGATCGTTAACTACGCTGTTAGTAGTTACTATTGATAGTCTGTTTGCCGACGGACTTAAAGAAAGTACTGCGCCGGCTCCCCAGTTCTGAGTTGTCCAAAACATAAATTCTTTTACAGCAGTTTCCCAATTAGTAATAGATTTTAATTCTGTGTTAAAGTCGTTAAACACAAATCCCTGATCTGTTAAGTATGCTCCGTACCCTTGTAGGAAATCAACTACATCTTGTACCGTGGATAATTTTGTGCCGTATCCCAGAGTTAGTTTTGTTGTAATATCCCACGCTTTTCGAATATTTGCGTCACGACCTCCCGACACTGGGAGCCTTGCAAGTTTTGAAAACAGCGTACTATCAAATGTATCAGTAGCCGTATGAGTAATGTTTACCCTATAAAATTGATTATTATAATTTACAATGATTCCGGAGGCATATTGTTTTCCTGCCGACCATATAATATAACTGTCAGAAATACCCCCAACATTAATAGTTCTTCCCGAATCCATCCATGGATGGTAGTTAAAATACGGCTGTTCGTTGTAATACCCGGTAATTTCAAATCCGTCAGGATGTTTTGTAATAACCACGGCGCTATATACAACTTTTTTAACTGCTGAAGATGTGTTTAGAAAAACAGTGTAATTTTCTTCTGGAACAAACACCCCGCCTGTACTTGTAGGACTCTTGCTGTCTAATAATAATTTAAATTTACTCTTTGCAGTAAATCCGCCTAACTTGACTCCGAGATTATTAGTTAATGAATCTAAATCTGTTTGGTATTGGTTGATCAATACACTTGTATCATTAGTCATAAAATCAATTATATAATTAATTAGACCAGATGTTAGTACCCTTGTTGAACTTAATGTTGTAGATGGCAGTACAATATCAGCAAGTCGAATGCGTAATCCTGTATCGGCATATACAAATTGTCCACTAAGGTTACGGACTATACGGCTTCGATCTAAACATGTTCCTAAAACTTTATTAGGTTGTAATAATAGGGCTGCTTGAATAACTGCAAACGGATAATGCCCCGAACGACGCCATGCTGATTCAACTGGGCCCACATCTCCGAATGTATAATATCCTTCAGCCGTAGGTTTAATTGTGCCGTTAACAAAATTAGCATCAACTGGGTTTTGCAAGTTGCCAGCATTGTCTACCGGAACTCCCTTTGCTAATATTGATTTTGCAAATTTTTCCAAACGTCTAATAGGTCGGCCTGGTTCTTTAACTATGCCTTGACGAATATCATCCCACATGATTAAATTGTCGCTTGTATATGGAATTGGTCCATATACTTCTTTCCACCATTTTGGTTGTATACTAAATCCTAAACATTCCCACGGATGAGTGTGTGGGCGATCGGTATCTAATACCCAACGGTAAATACCCCTCCAAAATGCAGGCACAGATACCCCGTCAGGGGTATAATTTCCACGATAATTAAATGTGAATGGATTTAGTCTGTCCCACCATTCGGCATTTTGTTTAGCATAATCCGTTCCAACATTAGTAGTCCACTGATAGAAAAATGTTCCCAATATGTCTTCAAACTCTTCTTTTGAATACGTAGTTACTCTATCATATCCAGGAATATGATCATATATATTAAAAATAGTTGAATCGTACTGTACTTTAATATTATTAAAGATACGTTTTTCTAATTCTAATATTAAATCGTCGCGATAGTCGCCGAACGCAATTGTTATACTACCGTCATGTCCTTGTATAACTTCTGTTGGTTCTGCATATGTTGTATCAATGAACTTTGAAGGGACAAACTTAGGATATAATCCTAATTTAGTAGGAGTTGCGGGACAGAATGATCCGTCAGTGCTTTCGTATTCTACAGCAACAATTGTATCGCCGTCGACTAAGTCTGTTAATATTTCAAAAAATACGTCAGTGCCAAAAACATAATCAATGCCTTCAATAAGCTGCACTTCATTAAGATAAATGTTAACAGACTTATTAGATAATACTGTTAAATTAAATGCAGTTGTTAATGGATACACTTTCGTACGAGCATCAAGGACTGTATATTCAAGTAATGTAGATGCTGAGTAGCCATACATATCCGATAGATAGTATGGTCGTGAAGTAGATTTATCTTTTGCTAATTCTGCTAATACAAAATCAACATGGCGTTGAGGATCAGTGTCAATCCCCAAACTTGACGCTGTTACAATAAATGCTCTTTTAAATTTACTGTAATCATCTCTTGCTTGCTCAAGCGCCTTGAAAACGTTTGCGGTCGACGATCCAAGATGATATAAACTTAAATTCACTGGGCCGCTGTGCTGAATAAATCTTGTGCCGGACGGTGTAATATTTCCAATGTCCCGTAAATTACCGGTACCTGGGTATGTGCCGACAAATGTAGTAATGTTATCTATTATTGAGTCCACGTGATCAATTACTTGACCCAATGTAAATTCAGATAGATTGTCATTCAGCGGATTATTTTGTAAATTAACTGGAATTTCATAATATCCGTTATCATTTTTTTGCTGTGCTGCTAAACATTTTAATGTTATAACGTCTGTAGTTGCAACGGCGGTTGTTAATAATACATATTTTCTAATATTACCAGTAGCAATAGTATACGCAGATCTAGCTAGTCGTTTTCCGTTAATATATACTCTAACTTCTAAATCATCTAAATCATCTACGTTAGAATAAACATCAATAGGAAAATTATTAACTAGCCCACTTTCTTTAAAAATTCTAATAATAGGTTGTAAATGTGTTATTTCTGTAGTCTTCCAACCGTTAACATAATCAAAAACTGTTAAACTTGTTACAGACTTTAAAAACCCAACATCAGTTTTTTTAGTAATAATGTCAACTACGCTTTTGTAATTAAAGCTGTCTGATAGCAAAGTAAATTCAAACGCAATGTCACCAATGTTGTTTATATTCTGATAAGCTAAGGGAAATCCTAGTTCACTGTCGTTAGTGCCAGTTCCTAACTTATATGAAAATATTTTATTTCCGGTAAAGGTTGTTCCGTCATATACTAATGCATTTCCGTAGCTAGTGCCATCAGAATCAAATACGTCAAATAATGGCGATTGATTAACTAGTGTTTTCTTTTGCCCTAATTTCCATGCTGTGCCTGTGTACCAGTACATTAGTCCTTGATTGACTAACCCTTGCTCTACTAGTACAGTTTCATTTTCTAAAGGAATACTGTCAGCAGCTTCTACCAAGTTGATCTGACGGCGAGCGCCTGCAAACACTTCTAATTTGTGAACGTCGGAGCCTGTGGCAAAAATGTCTGCGGTTACTGTTAAGTTTTTGTCGACATATAATTTAATTTGTGTTGAATTAACTACCGATACGTAATATGCTTTTCTGTTAGTTAACCCAGAGATACTAGTGTTGCCATTGTTAAGATACAGTACCTGATTACCAGTTGTTAGCCCGTGGCCGATCTCACCAGTTAGCGTATTAATTTCAATAGTGATAATATCGGTTATAGGATCAATTCCCAATAATGCATAAAATCCTATTTGTCTTCCGGGAACTGTAACATTAACAAAATTAATATCAAAAATTCTATCTTTTACTAATGAATCAGTATCGGCAGCAAATAAAACCCTCATACCGCTAGCTAGATCTACTCCGTCAATATTGTATCCTAACTTGCCTTCAATTGAGGAAAATGCATCTGTTGTAAATGTATCAATTAGCGTAACATTAGTTTTTGCTTGGTGTCCAAAATTAAATAATTTTAGTCCGGCATCAAATTCAATGATAGGGCGGATTGCACGGGCGGATTGGTCAAGAGTGGGTACTTGTCCTAATGCTATCGATGCGGCCGTAATTACATCTTGATGGAACCATCTATTGTATCGGCTCCACTGATTTCTATCCGGACTACCGCGAGCAACTAAGATATAATCTTTATTCTGTGGAAAGGAGGTTGCTGTACTAAATGGACTTTGGTCGAAAGCATCGTCGTCAAATAATAATGCTTTTTCTTGCGAGTAGCTGCTGATAATTTCTACGTCAGCTTCAGAAACCAATCGAATTGCAGTACCCACTCCTTCTACATACCAATAACCTGATGCATAATTTATAGGATAAATGTTGCCTGTAAATTTTAACTTCATTCCGTTTGATAGCGGCATTCCACTGCTCATAGTATACGTCTTCTTACCTAATACGTCAGCATCAATATTCAAGTAAGTATTATCATCAATGTCTAATACATGGAATACTCCCCCAGTATCTACACTATTCTCACTAACATAATATAATACGTCGGGCGCATTGACTCCGACTGTGAATGTTATTGTTCCAGACTCTACTGCACTACCAGATACCCCGATTGTATATCTTTCAAGATTTCCAGAAACTCTAGTAGTTTTAATACTAAAGGGATTGCCCGGCGAATTAATAACAAACGTGTATGTTTGTCCTCTATATAATGTCAATGTAGGATTGCGAGTTAGTCCGTCAGGAGAGAATAGAAATGCATAATTATCCGACTCGTCAACTGCGTCAACTGTATATGTACTTTCTATGGCTAGCTGTTGTCCGGCAACTTCAATGGGCAGTGGACCGTAAGGTAACCAGTAGTATTGTTGATAATTGACAAACTTATCCCAATTCATATGCGGATTCCACGAGTATGATTCTTGGCTGTTTAGCCGCTCGTGGTTTGACACATTGCCACCAAATACGTCAACATGATTTATATGATCAATGTAATCTTTATAAAAATTAGTATTTCCAAGATAATCTTGAATAACTGCAACTGGTTCTAGTTGATAATTTTGACGAGCAGTGTCAGTGGCTGTTACAAAAATATCAGCAGATGTTACTGCTTTTGCATTTTGACGTCCAATATATCCATTAACTTTTTTAACAGTACCCGGTTGAGTAAGCTGATCTAATGTTGCCTGTAAAAACTTTTTGTTACTATCTGTTCTAAAAATTCGTGGCAGTAAACTAGCAGAATCTCTGTTATCTTTACCCGATAATGGAAGACCTGATTCGTTTTGATCGTTATTTGCCATTAATAACTCCCACTAGTAATAGACTGTGTACTCAATGTAGATGTTGTCATAGTTATTGTTCCGCTGCTATTAATTTTACTAGCAGTCACTGCTGATATAATTTCAATATTGTCTATAGTTGCACCGTTAATAAAAATTTGATCTTTTTCAGATCGTATTTCATATAAGCTACCAAATGTTAGTGTAGTATCTTTAGGTACTATTAAGAAGTTTACAATATTAGGAGTTAGGCGATTCATTACATACGACGACAATTCACTAAAGTAAAAACTATCTCCAAAGTCCCAATTTTCAAGAGCAAAGAATTCATTAATTGCTGCCAATACTCTTGACTTGATATCGTTATCACTGATAACAACTTCTGAATTTTTTACAATTTTAAAAGTTGCTTGTACATCCAATGAAGCTTTCTCACCGAATAATACTTTGTATTTTACTGGATGATAAATTAATTCATCACTAATAGATTTAATTTTATTAAGATCTGTGGATAGTAATGTATACAAATAATCAGTACTCGGTGCTAGGGGTTCAGTTGTTCGTGATCCTGACAACCACTGTCGGTATGTTTTATCGTATTGTTTAGTTAATACAAAAGTATCAATAATGTTTGTTAATCCAGGATCTATGCGAGATTCATAATCTGCATTATGAATATATTGAAACTTAATATCTCTTCGGCCATTGTATACCTTGTAATTTAATGATAATGTAAATGTAGATGTACTAGCATTAAGTCTTTTAACAACCATTGCATCTTTAAAGTAAAAATATTGGCCGTCTGTATAACTTGATGTTAGTGTTGGCTGAGTGCCTAAAATAATAATTGTATTGCCACTGTTGTCAAAAAGTTTGTAATCTTCTTGGCCTTGCGCAATTACATACCTTTCAAGTATTACATATTTTTTATTATCTGTAACTGGGTTAAGCGGGTCTTCTTGATCTATAATTTCTTCAAACAATTCTGGATTATCAACTACACTGTCATCGTCGGTATCGCTAAAAGTAACTTGAATTTTCTTTGTATCAACATATCCATCTAACCCAGTATACTCTTCGGTAATTTCCCAATCACGATCATAAGTGAATGAATTAATAAAACCTGGAGGTGCTGTATTAATTCCCAGTACTTTGATTTTGTCTTTTACAATAGTGTTTGTTCTAGTATCATAAATTTTATCACTTGCGTCAAAGAAGAATCGAATCTGCTTATCGCTTTCAAAGATATATCGTAGTTGTCGAGAAGCAACTGTGTAAAATTCAGTATCAGTAGTAAACAATATTAACCAGCTTGAATCTAGTTGCTGGTTGGAATTATCTCCTTGCTTACCAAGGTTAAAATTATCTAGAGAATTTAAATTTACTTCAAATATAATCTTCCAAGTAGCAGTTTCTATATCGTATCGTAATCCAAACGGCTTATTAGAAAATACTAAATCTACCATGGTAGAGATTACAGTTGTACTAATTGTAGCTTTCCATGCAGGAATAATTTCAGACAATACTGCACCTTCAGGAACAATATCATTTAATATAATTGTGCCAGATCCGTCATCTAGGGCGCCTTTGCCGCCGTTGGTTCCGTCGCCCAATACTGATATTACTTTTACCCATAACGTAGTAGTCGAGTTGGCAACCGATGCTGAGCCAAAAGTTTTTGCATTGTCGTTGGTTCTATCAAAATAGTATCCGGCAGGTGCTGTGAATTTTAATAACGCACCTGCGGCAACAAATCGTAAATTAGTGCTGGTATATGTTCCAAGTTTATATGGTAATTCAAATTCTCCAATGTACCCTGTTGACTGATTTGTGTCTGTTGTCTTACTATACCAATTAACACTTAATGAGTCGGTGGCAATTCTAAAAAACTTAGAGTAATAAAAATCTCGCAATTGATTTGTTTTTAAAGTTTCGTTCAGTTGATTATAAATCATTGCTTCAATATCGGTACGACTAGTATAGTTAAATCTAAAACTAGATGTAAATTCTTCTTTATAAAGTGCGCCGTCGTCGCCAAACAAATTTGTCTTACTGTACTTTCCAGTGGGATCAATTAAATCAAAGTATCGGCTAATGCCGCTGGCACTTCTGTTAACTGCTTTAACTTTAACAACTTCTTGATTAACCCCTAACGGACTTACATTATAATCTTCAGCAGTAATCATCCTATTTTGTGTGTAATAGGTTGCTGGTGCATTATTTTTAATACTAGTATTTGTTTCAGCTTCTGCAGAATTACTTACGGATGATTGCAAACTTAGAGTTAGTGTTAGTGTTTCTGCTTGCCCTACATTAGACACGTAAGGAACCGATATTAATACGTTTTTTACATCGCGAGGATTAATTGTATAGCTAATGCTGTTACTTGCGCGATAGTAAACTCTAAATGTACCTCTTGGTAGATTGCCAAAAGTTCCATCACTGAATATTAGACTAATACGATCATTTGATCTAGTAATAACATTATAAATATTTTTAATAGACTTGGTTAGACTATTATAGATAATGTTATTACCTTCAAGATTAGGAACTTTGGCCCAATATTCTGATTCAAGACTATTTTGATCTAAACGATATAGCCACACATCAGTGTTATTAACATTGACCGCATCAAGGTCAACTGTTTCATTTGTTGCTGGCTGATCAATAGTAAATGTGCCTTGATTTAATAATCCTTGTCTGAAATGAAGGAAAAATCCGCTGCTAGTACTGCCGGCGCCTCTTCCGTCATTTCTATAAACAAACGCTAATCTATTGCCAATGGCAGGTGGTTCTTCGTATATTTCTTCTGCGCCTTTAAACGTAGTAGATACTACTTCAAAGGTCATATTTCTTCCGTCAATTGCTTTGGCAAAACTGTACACAGGTACATTAATGTTAGACCCTTGGAAGCGATATTGCTCTGTGGAAATGCCGTATATGTCTGCCTTATCGTCGGCATTTCCAAACTGTCGACTTGCGGGAAGTGCTGCATTTATAACTTTAATAAACTGATCATACCAGTTAGCGTTAGCTGGATCGTTCCATCCAATTACTTGATTTGTTAAATTTCTGCCGTTAGAATCAATCACAGTTTGCGTGGTTTGTACTGCTGTAAATTTTAATAGACCAGCTCCTGCAATATTACGTTTTGGGTTATAACTGAGTAATCTTGCTAGGCGCAATACGCTGTCACGACGTTCTGCTAGTTCTAAAAAGTTCTCGCGAGCATTTAAATCTGTGCGGAAACTGATGCTTTGGCCAAGGAATGCAATTAGGTCAATTAGGGCCAAATACTCTGAGCTTTCAATGTAATCGTTAAAATCTTCCGGGTAGTTTTCACGGATATAATTAATCATTACTCTTCGAAGATTTTCAAAGTCGTAGCTTTGGAAATCTGCACTACGAAACGTCTGGTATATACGTTTCCAATCTTCTGCTACCAGTAATCTATTTTGTCGATCAGTTGCTGACATACGCCCTTCCCAATTATTGAGTATTTAGCGTAGTTTATTATGTGTGTGGTTAATTCATAAGTCCATTAGCTTGGTCAAATTTCAGCTGTAAGGACTCTTGTATGTAGTATGGAAGATAGGTTAATCTGCATTCAATCTGAAGACCACTTTCATACTGTGTAACAATAACTTGATCGGCTTGGACTCGAGGGTCATAGTTAATAATGTCTTCAACATTTTTAGCAACTAACTGTTTGAGATCTTCAGTCAATGGTTCAAATATCACATCCCATATTACTGTACCAAATGTTGGATCATTCAATCTCTCACCCTGACGTATATGAAAGTGGTTGAGAATATCCTGCTTAATCAGCGCAAGATCGTATAATGCAAAGCTAGTTGCATCAGGTGATATCGTGCTAAATCCTTTGTACGTTTTTGTACCAGGTACATTTTGTTGAGTTTTATTGCCCGTTAAGACAATTTTATCATATAGTTTAGGATTAGCTGACATAATAGTATTTAAGCTCGTTATTCTTCTTCTTCTTCGTCGGGACTAAATCTAACAAATGTATCTTCAATCGTAGAGTATTGCTTCCACGCATCTGCAGGACTAATCATTGTCTCTGAAAAATCTGACTGGTCCGATGTTTGCTCTGCATCAGTATCTTCATATCTATCATCTAGGTCTCTGTCAGTTTCTTCTGGCTTAACTTTTAACGGATCTAAGTTTTCATGGTACGGATACGGCTCAAATGTTGGTATGCGTCGCATAATGCTTGGAGGTATGACGTCTTCTACAAACTCACCGGATTCATCTGATAGATTATGTAATTTTAAACGTTGAGGCAATTCTGCTTCACTTGCGACACTTGCTTCAGAGGCTGTTGACGCAGTTGGGCCGTTAAAATTTATGTTGCCGCCAGATACGGTAGTATTGGCTGCTTTGATTTCCGTATTCCCGCCAGAAGTTTGAAAATTGTGCCCGCCAATATTAAAGTCAAAACTTCCGCCCACTTTGTGTTGATATGCACCGTCAAATACTTTATCTACATCTTCTAATACATGCTGTAAGTAGTTTTGATCGTATAGTTTGTTAACATCTTGTTTAACATGATGTGTATAATTTTGTTCATAAGTTTTGTCAACATCTAACTTAACATGAATTTTTTGATTACCGTCAACAATTAAAATCTGGTCTTCAATTACATGGGTATGTTTTTCGCCACGAACTTTAGTATTAAAATTGCGACCACATTCAATATTGATATCACGATCTGCATAAAAATTTAAATCGTTTTTACTATGTACACTAACACTGTCCTGTGCAAATATATCTATCTTGCCGTCACTGGTCATTTCAATCCAAGTAGTGCCACGTGCATTACCAATGTAGATCAAATCTTCAGTGTTATGCATTAGGATTTGATGCCCTGTGCGAGTTCTAAATCGCATTAACTCATTATGTAATAACGTGGGGTCTCCATCATCTTCTTGATTTTCTACTCTTGCATAGTCCGGAGGGCCTTCGCTTGCTGTTGTTTTGCGTAAAAATTTATCGTCACCGTCATCCATGACAAAACTACTGCCGCCAAGTCTTGATACAAATGCATTTTGATTTCTATATTCGCGTTTACCAACAGCACCAGTTTTTGCGCCGTTTTGTTTATCAAGTGGACCCGGTGTCGAAATTCCAAAGACCATTGACGGCGTTTCTCTTCGAGCACTGCTTGAAGTAATTCCGCGAGTGTCGTCTTCTAATAATCCTTGATCGTCTAACACAACTTCTTGCGGTGTTGCTGGTTTAGTAATATTAGTTGAGTCAAGAGTTTCAGCGCCGATAACTTTATTATATTCTGCAACTGGTACTCGTTCTTTATCAGTGGTCCTGGAGTCTTCTACATTGAAAAATGTAGACGCATAGCCCGGTGTCATAAAATTCATTTTATCATCAAGCACACACCCCATCCAAAACCAGCCCTGTCCTTCAACATAGATAATCATTACAGTAGATCCTACATCCGGAGGAATCATCCACATACCGTAACTTTTTTGTGTGTTATCGTAAGTGTCTTCGGCATCACTAACATAATCAACGCTAGTAACTCCGTAGAATGGGCTTAGATATCTTGCTTGTAGTAATTGCCCTTCTGCTGCATCGTCGTTACCAACTTCTCTATATACTTGGACTTCAAGAATGCCCATGTAATTTTTATCGTGGTGGCTTATAACTTTGGCCAAGAATGGTCCTGGGTCTGTTTTTCTTCCTTCGGATGCAAGTTCTCTTGTATCTTCTGCCATAGTTTATCCTTCAAATCCTGCAAGATCAGTGCTTTGTTGTATTTCTGCCGGCGTTCTAAGTTCGCCAGTACCGGTTGCACCGTCTGCTACTGCTGGTTTTACATTTTGATTATCTTGTAGTAATTTAACTTCAGCGCCTTCGGCTGCTGAAGGATTTGAAGATTGTCCGGCACGTCTAACCACTGTTAGGTTCTGTATAAATCTACCACGATTGAACGTGCTTTCGATCGAAAGCACTTGGTATAACCCACTAAACTGATTTATTAATTTTGTGGGGCCAAATTTATATGCACCTTTACTTACATCAATATCAATTGGTGTTCTAAAATCCACAGTAATATCAACTTCACCAGTTTGATAATCAATGCTATAATCTGCTGTCATGTTCTCGTATTGAGATTTAGCGGCTGTATAATTCCCCATACCACTATCCCCTAAGAAATAAGGATCACCTAAAATAGTTAGGTTAGCTTGTATCATGTCAAACGGGCTATTTAAAATATTATTTTGAAAATTTCGAGCTGCTGCTGTTTCTGGAGTGTCGCGGCCGCTGGTGCCGGTGCCGGTGTTTGTTTTAGTTTGATCATACCGTACTTCTTTTGTTGCTTCTCCCTCTAATGGCGTGTTAGATCCTGCTGCAGGATCGGCTGGCTGAGCGTCTTGGGCAGCATTTGCGCCGGACGACTCTTTTGCACGTTGCTGTCCTGAGTTATTTTTTGTATTGTCTGCCGACATTGCAGAATAGAAAGATGCATTAAACTTAATATCAAAATTTAGAACATCTAAATTTTTAGCTGTATAGATATAATTGTACGCCTTGACTGCTTGTGCTTTTGCCTTTTTAACTTTAGGATTGGCAGTATTTGGGGGCATAAAACTTGATGCATCAATGCCAAATGGCACCACTCGATACACAATAAGTTTTGGCTGTACACCGGTTTTGTCTATGTTAGCATTTGATGGTATTACATATACCTGAACTTCTATTCTCCACCATGGGATTTTTCCGGTGTCAGACAATTGTGTACTTGTCAATGCTTGTCGACCATAATCGCTCATTAACATAACTTGATTTATAGCATTGGGAATATCGGTACCTTGTGAGAATTTAAATGTACCTTCTGTTGGGTCGATTGAAATTTTTCCTCGGGTATATACTTTAGCTTTTTCATCGTATACTAATCCTTCCTTAGCAAACGATGGGTCGCCAATTCTCTCAGGCGTAAATCCCATACTTGATCTACCTAGCGCATTCATGTCTACTTCGTCTTGTAGTAACGTTCCGTTACCACCTTGGTCTTCAAGTTTAAGAGAAATCTTTAATTTTGCATTTAAATCGTTGCCACTAACTGAACCAGTATTAGGAGCAGCAGTTGCACCAGCGTCTTCTGAAGATTCAGTTGGCCGGCCTGAACTTAAATCGTTTGGGAACATAATTAGTATTTGATCTGGAACCTTTATGATTTTTTTATCGGTTGCAGCAGCTTGCAATCTTTCATTTAATACAACTTGTAAACTACGTTCTCCGGTTTGTAACATTTGCCCAACTGTTTTACCCCTAATTGTAATATCAGTTTTAAGTTGTAAGTAGCTGCTGCTAAAACCTTTTTCATTCCACGGAATTGCTGATACATCATATTCTGCACCACGGCCAGTTACTCGCATATCAATAGTGCTTAATTTTAAAGGAAAATGTTTTGTTGTTCTCTCAATAGACAATGAATCTGCCGCAATGCCCTGCTGTGCAGAATTTAAATGGCCTTTAAACTCAACTGTTAATAGTAGCGGAACTGATTGCCAACTTTTGTACCCAGCATTTGTGGCGGCAAGTTGTAGAGATTCAAATAATAATCCCATGCTATACATTTCAGTAACTTTAAATTTTATTGAGGTAGCATTTGTGTTGCCAGTAGACTTGTCAAGGTTAATAACACTCCCTACACTTAAATTATCCATGAAGAAATCAAACTTACCATAGGCAGTGTTTACTCTATTCTCAGGAGATCCACTACCACTTTTAAAAATAATTTGGCCCAATTGTCCTTTCTTGTATGTTTCATTTGGAAAATTTATAGCAACTGGGTCAAGCACACTTAATGTAAAGATATAATTATAACTGGCGTAGTTGTGTAGAATATTTGACATGGGCAATGTAGTTCTTAAGTCTACCGCAGTTGCCGATGCGTTCATTGATTTGCTAATATTACCTAAGTCAACAATATTTGATATTTGTGTTTGTATTGCACCCAGAGCTCCTGGGATTCCTGCAAGTTGTCCTGGAATTGCTGAGGATAATGCTGTGCCAAGGTTAGATATTCCGTTGGCTGCGGCTCGCTGTATGCCACTAATTGCACCGTTGACCGTGCCTAATGCACTAGCTAGAGTTGTATTTGATACAACTCTAGCTGCTTGGCTGACCGCTGATGTTGCAGAATTAATTGCAGAGTCAAATAATCCCATGTTATAATCCTAATATATCTGTCAAACTTGATTTTTTAGGTAAGTGAATTTGAGTACCTGCAATAAAATCGTATATAGGATCTTGCAGAATATCTAAGTTTCTTTGAATAAACACCCACCATAACTTATTAGTGCCGTAAAGGTCATATGCCAATAAATCTGGACGATGACTGTACTGTGGTTCTATTGTATAAATTGGGTCGTCTGCTTCAGAGCTTACTGGGCGAATTTTTAAAATTCCCAGGTAATTGTTTTCGATTGTGGTGTTTGCCCACGGGCTTGTATTAGAATAAGTTGCCATTAGATATATCCACCTGATCCATTAACATACCCACCTGTTACAAATTTTTGCAAGCTAAATTGTCTAACTGCTTCTCTGCTATACACTGGCTGTAGGGTAACCGTTAATGTGCTTTTGTTTGGTACATGCGTATTGCCAGTGGCTGTTGGAAATACTCCGCCGACTCCTTGGCCGGCGCCACTTACCGCACTGACAACTCCTCCAATTTGTCCGAGGGCAGTTGCTGCCGTACCTATTGCATTTGCTAGTTTACCGGCACCAAGATTTCCTGCTATACCGGCGATGCCTGCTCCTAATGCTGCAATACCCGATACTGTAGACGCGGTGCCGCCTGATGCTGCTCCAAACCCACTAAATCCTTCTGTACCCATCGTTGTGGCAATATAATTTGCATCCGCTGGGAGATCAATGCTAAAACTAGTAATCACTACAGGCACATTTTTAAAAACAAAATCGCCATATCCATTTAAAGATAAAATTGGTGGCGGGCTTCCTGCTGACTCACCGTCACCCGAATACATCTTAGTAGCAGATCTTAAAAAATGCACCGCAGCAATCCAATACTGTGCTTGGACAGCATCTTCAACGTTAAACGGACCAGAAATAGAAATAGCATTTGCTTTGCTATTTTGATATGCCATGAATTGATAATTCTGATGTGTAATTGCAACATCATCATAACTTGCACTATGAGAAATACTTATTGTGGGTGTGTATGGGAATACTAATCCACCTGCGTTTTTCAACGGGGCAAGTACACTACTTGATGCAAAAAAGTTTGGAGGTATCGATAGTCGAACCCGCCAATCGTCGGAATTACCAGGTCCGGTAAATGATACTCTAGCGGCTGCGGCTGCGGCGCCCATGCCTCCGGTTCCCGGTAAGTTGATGCTTCGTAATGCAGAGATTAGTCCGGCAGGGTTTGATAAATTATTGAGTGCGCCGGCTAATTTGCTAGCAGTGCCTAATGCCCCCTGTAACCCGCCCACTGCGCCGCTGATCGACGAACCAATAGATTGTGCTTGACCCACTACCGAACTGATCGACGAACCTATATCAAATGCCATTATGGACTCCTTTGTTACTCTATTTAGTTGACAAAATTAAGTGCATAGTTTATAATATTATAAAATAGGACTACAATGAAAATAAATTATTTGAACAATAAAGATCTACTAGAAGAAATACATAAAAGCAAGAATACGTTTTGTAGTTTTATTGATCCATCATTTCATCGATACGATCTTATTTTACCAAGTATTGATAAAATCAATATAAGAACTATTGCCGAGGCTAAAAGAGCGCAGGCAAAACGGCAAGGTAGCGAAGAATACCAGCGCCGTAAAGCACTTGGCGAAAAGGTCAAGCAAGCAGATACAGATGTTGATTATAAGAAAATTGCTAAGACTGATGTAGTTTTTCGAATTATGACATTTGACCATATTCCATTAAACGGTACACGCAAGAAAAATCCAAAAAGTTTAGCAGATCACAGAGACAAAGTAAACTTCCCTCCATTCCAACATTGGAAATTTGATGATAAAGACATTCTAGTATGTGTTGGTAAATCGCACTGGAAAGGTGATCTAGAAAAAGGCAAGTTTAATAAAGATCACGGGCAAATTACCAATACGTTAGCTCGTATGTACATTAAATTATGTGAAAGATATGCTACTCGCGGCAATGTGCGTGGCTACACGTACAACGATGAAATGCGGGGACAAGCTATCCTACAGCTAACGCAAATTGGTTTACAGTTTGACGAATCAAAAAGCGATAATCCGTTTGCATACTTTACTGCTGCGGTTACAAATAGTTTTGTTCGAATTATTAACTTAGAAAAACGCAATCAAAACATCCGTGATGACTTATTAGAGATCAACGGCATGAATCCAAGTTACTCAAGAACTGGGGCTGGAGAACATGCAGCGGCTGTTAAACGAAATGAAGAAAATATCGATTGACCTGTTGTTCTAAAACAACTATAATGTAATGATGGAGAATGCATATTGAGTAATCTTTTTAAAAAAGTAGCCTGTTTTACTGATCTACATTTTGGACTTAAAAGTAACAGTTCAGTACACAACCAAGACTGCGAAGATTTTGTAGACTGGTACATTGCAAAGGCAAAGGAGGAAGGCTGTGACACTGGAATTTTTATGGGCGATTGGCATCACAATCGAAATAGTCTTAATATCACTACTATGGACTATAGCCTTAGGGCCTTGGAAAAGCTCGGTAAGGCGTTTGATCAGTTTTTCTTCTTTCCTGGCAATCACGATCTTTATTACAAAGACAAGCGGGATATTCACTCAGTTGAGTTTGGAAAATACATACCAGGCATTACTGTGGTACACAAGCCTACTACCATTGGCGATGTTACACTTTGCCCGTGGCTCGTCGGGGACGAGTGGAAAACTGTAGGCAATAAAGGCGGCAAGTATATCTTTGGTCACTTTGAATTGCCCAGCTTCTTCATGAACGCCATGATTCAAATGCCCGATCATGGGGAAATCAATCTTGACAACTTTAAAAATTACGAAATGGGGTTTAGTGGGCATTTCCACAAGCGTCAACAACAACGCAATATGATTTATATTGGTAATGCGTTCCCTCATAACTATGCAGACAACTGGGATGACGATCGAGGTATGATGATTTTAGAATGGGGTGGGGTTCCAGAATATCATTCCTGGCCTTTGCAACCCACATTCCGAACAGTGAAACTAAGTCAACTTATTGATGATGCCGATAAAATCATATTGCCACGACAACATCTGCGTGTTAGTTTAGATATTGACATTAGTTACGAAGAAGCTAGCTTTATTAAAGAGAAATTTATAAGCGATTACAATATTAGAGAATTAACATTAATTCCGGAAAAGAAAGATATTGAAATTAACACAAATATTGATATTCAAGCATTTGAAAGTGTTGATCAAATCGTTAGCAATCAATTAATCAGTATTGAAAGTGATACATTCGATCCTAAAATTTTACTGAGTATCTATAATAGCCTATGATAAAAATAAAGGAATTAACCGTACGTAATTTTATGAGCGTGGGTAATCAAACCCAAGCTGTAAACTTTGGTCGTGAACAACTAACCTTAGTACTAGGTGAGAATCTAGATCAAGGTGGAGATGATAACGGAAGTCGAAATGGTACAGGTAAAACTACTATCGTTAATGCATTAAGTTTTGCATTGTACGGAGTTGCATTAACTAACATCAAGAAAGACAACTTAATTAACAAGATCAACTCTAAAGGAATGCTAGTTACTTTAACATTTTCTAAAGATGATGTAGAATATCGTATTGAACGCGGTCGTAAGCCCACTGTAATGCGATTTTACATTAATAATCAAGAACAGAGTACAGAAACTACTGATGAAAGTCAAGGTGATATGCGGGAAACGCAAAAGGACCTTGATGAATTGTTGGGCATGAGTCACGATATGTTTAGACATATTGTTGCGCTCAACACTTATACTGAACCGTTCCTTAGTTTAAAGGCTAACGAGCAACGAGAAATCATTGAACAACTTCTAGGCATTACATTACTGTCAGAAAAGGCAGATGCTCTCAAAGAACAAATTAGAATTAGCAAAGAATCAATCTATCAAGAGACTGCTGATATCGAAGCTGCTAAAAAATCTAATGAAAAAATACAAATTAGTATCACAGGGCTAGAGACTAGACAGAACGCATGGTATAGTCAACAAAAAACAGACTGTGAAAAGATTACAAAAAGCATTAATGAACTTAAAAGTGTACATATCGAAGCTGAATTAGAGCAACATTCTAAACTAAAAGTGTATAATGAACATGCCGCTAAGATAAAGAGTCTTAATAAAGAACGTGCTACACTTGAAACTGCTGTTATTCAAGCAGATCGATCAGTGATCAAATATACTAAAGAAGTAGAACAGTTAAAAAATAAGACATGTCCAGCATGTGAGCAACAGTTGCATAGTCACAAGCATGAAGAAATGTCTGCTGATGCTGAAAAGAACCTTACAGACTCTGAGTTGTATCTAAAAGGTCTTGCAGATAGCTATGCTACTGTACTTCAAGAGTTAGAAACTATTGGGGATATTAACGGCCGACCGGAAACTTACTACGATACTGTAGAAGAAGCACTCAAACATCAAAACAATCTTACAAGTTTTGAAACAGCATTGGATAATAGACAACAAGAGAAAGATCCTTATCAAGAACAGATTGATGATCTTAAGCATACTGCTATTCAAGAAATATCTTGGGATAACATTAATGCTGTAACTTCTTTAAAAGACCATCAAGAGTTCTTGTTAAAGTTGTTGACTAACAAAGATAGTTTTATTCGTAAGAAGATTATTGATCAAAACTTAGCATATCTAAACAATAGACTTACATATTATCTTGACAAGATGGGACTACCACATACTGTTGTATTCCAGAATGACTTAAATGTAGAAATTACACAGTTAGGTCAAGATCTTGACTTTGATAACTTATCACGCGGTGAACGTAATAGATTAATCCTTGGATTGTCGTGGTCGTTTCGTGATGTGTGGGAAAGTTTGTATCAAAACATTAACTTACTGTTCATCGATGAACTCGTTGACAACGGATTAGATGCCGCTGGAGTTGAAAACGCACTGGGCGTACTTAAAAAGATGGCACGTGAGCGTAAAAAGAATATTTTCTTAATCTCTCACAAAGATGAATTGATTGGGCGTGTTAATAATGTACTTAAAGTTATTAAAGAAAACGGATTCACATCATATAGCAATGATATTGAGATTGTAGAATGAACTATGAAGAGTTGCACGATAAGTTAATGGCAGAACTCAGAGAATACTTTGAGGACTATCAAAACTGGGCAACTACTGAGTCGCATGCCGCTGGTATGCGTACTCGCGCACATCTTTCGGAACTTAGACGCATTGCAAGTGCATTGCGAGTTCAAATTATAGATATTCGCAAGACTAAACCAAAAATTAAATCTCCTGCATACAGAGCTGCAAAGCTCGCAGAACAACAACTTCAAAAACAACAGGCAAACAAGGATGATGATGCTAACTAAAGCATGTCATGGACTTATCAGAATGAAATTATTGAAACACTCCCTGAAGAGTGTATCGGATTTGTATATCTTATAACCAATGTCATCTCTGGACGCAAATATATAGGCAAAAAATTAGCCAAGTTCGCTAAGACCACAGTTAAAACTGTAAAATTAAAGAACGGGACTAAGAAAAAAAAGAAGATTCGCAGTAAGATTGATTCTGACTGGCGCGACTATTACGGTAGTAGCGTAGAATTAACTAAAGACATAGACACCTTAGGCAAAGAAAACTTCACTCGAGAAATACTATATTACTGTACATCAAAGGCGCAATGCTCTTACATCGAGGCCAGAGAACAATTTTCCCGCAAAGTATTAGAATCAACTGACTATTATAACGGACAGATTTCTGTTCGTGTACATGGCTCACACATTATATTAAAATCTTAGGCTCAACAAGCAGTAATAAGCAAGCGTTGGCTAATATCGAACGCCCGTATACCTGGATCTCGGATCTCAGGGAAGGAAACTCTAGCTGCTAAGAGTACTTAACCACCATCCTTAACAGGACGAGGATCGCAAAGCTGCCGCGGTTTGGTTATTTAAAGGAAAGTCAAAGGCAAAAAGAGGGAGAAATACCCACGTTTGCATGTATGTTAGCGTATACATGTGAGCCGCCGTCATATAAAGACACAGCTCGAGGTACCGGATGACCGCCTCTGTAATGCTGTAACGCTAAGTGATATTGTTCAACTCAGATAATGTTTCTTCTTTGCCCGCAAGGGCAAAGTGTGACTGAACAATCTAGATAATATTAAAAATGCTTCGCATCAAGTATAATTAAATAAAGAAAGAAATAGTTCGAGCGATAGCGATGAACAGATGAACGCAGTTCATCATAAATACAATATAATGCAGAGATCTCTATGAAAGTATACGAAATATTATCCGAAGCAGTACCTGCTACTGGGAATGTAATTCCATTCCCTCAAGGTGGGCGAAGTGGTCCACCTAGTACGACTGTAACACCTGCAACAACTAGTGGCCAGTCTGGTCTTCGTAATCAAAGAATTGCTCAGGCTGCGGAACTACGTAGGCAGGGTGGACCTAAATCGTTTCGAAAAGCTGGTGATATAATAAAAAAACATCATGAGATATGGAAAACAGGTAACGGTGAGGCAGCAAAAGCAGTAGAAAAATCTTTCTACGCTAAACTTGGTACTAGTACTGTATGGTTTCTTAAAGCCTTAGGTTTTGTATCTGCAGCTGGTGAGTTATGGGTCGACCTCGGCGGCTTAGAAGAACTTTATAATAATAAAGAAATTACTAAAGAAGACTACGAAGCAGAGAGAGAGTTTGCATTTGGTGTATTTGAAGCGCAAATACTTGTACCAATGATAGCTAGAGCACTAGCAAATAGTCGAATAGTATTAATGATAATTAGCGGTATTAAAAACATAGTACTTGGTGCCGGTGCAGTTGCAGGTGTTACAACTGGGGGAGTAGTATCAGCCGCATCAATTGCTGCTATGATTGCTACTGAAGCTGGCATCACTGCATTACAAATGTGGGTAGGTAGTGATCAAGGTAAAGATTATATTGCCAGCGGAATAGGCAAATGGTTAAGATACCCCGGTGCAGTTGGTGAAAGCATTTGGAACTGGTTAATGAATGGATTTAAAATAAGTACATTCTATGCAGATGCAGAAAAGAAACAAGGCAAGTTTCAAAATCAGAAAGCTCTTAAAGCTGCCACAACACCTCAAGAAAAACAAGCGGCACAACAGGCAATTAGTGCAGCTCAAATAGCCGCTGATAAAGAAGCTGACATGGCTGCTGGGATGAAAGACTTAAAGTAACGGCATACCACTTTTCTTAGTGGCTTCTATGTTTTCTTTGATAAGAGCACTCATAATATTCCTATCTTCATAGGAATACAAATGAAATAAGTCTTGACTGGTCACTCCGCCACGCATGTACCAACTTATTTTAAATATTTCTTCTTTAACCTCAGCTGCTGACCTATCAAACGTCTTTATGAATTCTTCAAGGTCTTCATGTGCTATATAGTTTAGGCGGTTACGAAAAAATTTGATTGATCTAAGTTAACAGTTACCGCATCTTCATGATCACAGCTTACACACTTAATGCGTGATTGCGGCATTGTCCATTTTTCTTTATTTTCTTCTAATTTTTTCTTAATAGCAGCATATAATGCTCTATCACTATTCTTAACCCATTCAATAATAAATTCTCTTTGGTCAACTACACCGTCTGGAACTTGTACACTTTCAATACTGTTAATAAACAGTTGAGTTTGAACGTCTGCTAGATTTTTATATACTAAGTCAACTTGAACTTGCTGATCTTGTTCGCTAGTCATTGTACCTACTTGCGCTAACATCTTTTGTAATTTAAAGTTTTCTACATTAACTTCGGTAAGTTCTTTGTAACTTAACGGACGCAGAGTAACAGTTAGTTCCCCAACTTGTACTTTATTGTCAAAACTTAAGCCACTGTAGTATTCTAAAAATGTTCTTAAATCAATATCAAACTCATTGTCAATTCCACAATTATTGCAAGTATGTTTAATACCTAACAGCTCCCCAAAGGTAGCAATTCTAATAGCAGTTACTATGCTATCAACATCAAGTGTAGGCATCTTACTTGCGTCTTTGATAAATGGACAGCAACTTTCGATAACTTTAATAGTTGCTTCGCCGGTAAACAATGCGTCCGGTGTTTTATACATGATTTCATCCATGCCGTTCATTCCAAAGATTGGCACATTGTTGTAGTCGCCATGAAACGCACCTTCCTCGTAGTATAATCCTTTGCTGGGCAAAGAGATGTAAATTTTAGGCTGGCGATAATACTTCTGTAGAGGGTTTGTTGGGTTCATTTTTACTCCCGATAAATATAATGTATCCTTATTTATATACGCAGTTTTTCAGGAAAATAATTATGTCAATGACAGAAAATGAACTCTTAAATGTACTCAAACAAGCTGCTCGAGCCGGCTACTTAGGTGGTGGTGGTGGTGGCGGTGGCGCTGGTGCCGCTGCTGGCGCTGGTGCCGCTGCTGGCGCAGGACAATTTGGAAAAGAATTAGGTGCTGCCGGTGAAGCGGTTAAAGGATTAGGTAGTGCATTTCTTAGTACTAGCTCAAAAATTGCCGAAGGCAACGCTAGACTAGGTGATGTAACACAAGCGTTATCAGCTGGATTTTCTGGGTTAGGTGCTAGCGGGTCTGTACTTGGAGAATCTCTTGCCACTGGAGCAAAGGCCCTAAATGCACTTGGTCAGAATATAGATCAAAATATAGACACTTGGAGAAAACTATCCGACACTGGTCTAGCATTTGGCAACGACATTATGGAGATGAAAAATCAGGCATCTGGTGCCAGATTAAGCATTGCTGAGTTTGGGGAAGTAGTACAGAAAAATAATTCTATTATGTTTGGCTTTGGAGCAACTAGTGCTGAAAGTGCTAAACAGTTATCTAAGATGTCTAATGAGTTTTTTACTAGTGGATTAGGTGAACAGCTTCGAGGTATGGGCTATACTACAAAAGAGCTTAACGATATTATGGCTGTTAGCATCTCAGGATCGAAGATTAAAGATCTTAATGATAAAACTAGTCAAGATAAAGCCTTAAAGGCAGCAGCTAGTCTAGCTACTGAAATGGATGCGGTAGCAAAAATAACAGGACAAAGCAGAGAATCAATGCTTGATGAATTGCGCAAGAAAGCTGGCAACGGACAACGGCAAGCTGCAATTGATCAAGCTATTGCAGAAGGCGGCGAAGGCGCAAAAGCCGCCTTCGATGCTGTTACTGTTAATTCTGGATTAGCAGGAGAACAGTTTCAGAAAATTGCTGAAGATATGGCGGCGATGGGACGACCATCGGCTGAAAATGCAAAAGCCTTTGCTTTATTAGGACCAAAGTCACAAGAAGCATTGGTTGAAATGGAAGCAGCAGCTAAAAGAGGAGATGCTGTTGAATCTGCTCGACTAGCAAAAAAAGCAGCAATGGAAACTGTTGAGTTTCAGAAAACTGAGGAGTTTAGGACACTGACTAGAGATAGTAAGATGCAAGAGCTAACAGATGCTTATTCTCAAGGTGCTAAACTCAGAGCAGCCACTGAGATGATGAAAAAAGAAGGCGGCACTGTAGAAGAGAACATGGCCAAGCTCAACGAAAAAATTAAAAAAGAACAGGCCGCTGGCGGCAAAGATGATCCTAATGCAGCAGCTGGCGCAAGCATTACTAGATTTGCAGTTGACATTGAAAGTCGAGGACGAGATTTAACAAAAGTATTAAACGATCAAGTTATCCAGCCGTTATCAAAAGATGTTGCAGATAAAATTGTTAAACTTAGTAATAAATTAAATTTGGGTTCTTCGACAGTTGTGCAAACTGAAATTGGCGACCCAATGAAAAAAGGATACGAGAAATCTAGAATTGATCGTACTGTAAAAGAAGAAGCAGTAAAAGATGGAGGCTCAGGTGCTAAATCATCTCCATTGCATAACGATCTAATTGAATTTAATAAATTAATTAATGGAAATCAAAAGCAATCAGACACTACACTTAAAGTGCTTGAAAAGATGGCAGCTGATCAATCTAAGGCAACTGGTAAAACTGTAACTGCTGAAGATGTAGCTAAGAACGCTACTAATACACCCGGTGCAATGGCGGATATTGTTAAACAAATTAAAGCAGCATTGCCGGCAGATGCACAGCTTGATAAAACAGAAGCTGAGAAAACAAAGAAAGATAAGATAACTCACGTAGCAGGAGATAAAGCAAAGCCAGTAGGCGAATCATTAGGTGCCGGAGTTGAAGCATTAGGCGGATTGTTTAAACCTTCTAGCCCAGGGTTTGTTAGTATTGTTAATACCGTTGATGTTAACGCTAAGCCAAAAGCAGTTGGTGGCGTAGTTGAAAAACCTGAAATTATTCTAGCAGGTGAAGCTGGCCCTGAAGCAATTTTTAACAAAGGTCAGCTTCAAGATTATACTGCTAAGATTATGGGAGCAGCAGCTGGAGCAATACCCAAGACAGATGCTCCTAAAATAGATTTGACTAGCATTTCAAAATCAATTAGCACTAGTATTAGTTCTGTTAGTGGTGGCGGATCTACAACCACTAAACAAGTACAATCTGATGATAGCAAAGCAGCACAACAAGAATTACTAGCTCTTGAAAAAGCACAAGTTGCGGAAAGATTAAAAGCAGTTGCTCAGCTTAAAGAAGAAGGTGTTATTAAAGGTAAATTTGCTAGCTCAAATGACTACAAAAACATTCCACAACTTTCTGCGTTAAAAGAAAAACAAGATAGTGAAAAGGCAGTATTATCTAAACGAGTTGATGCTGGCACTAGTTGGGAAACTGTTAGAGAAGAAGCCAAAGCAGAAACTACTAAAATGGTCAGTGAGCAGATAGCCATTACTAAAACTAGTAACAGTACACTAAAAGATACTTATTCTCAAGGTGCTAAACTTAGAGAAGCTATTGCATTAAAAGATACTGAATCGCTATCTGACATGTATAAAGACGATAGTAAAACTAAATTAGCTATGGCCAAACTGAGTAATGCAGCATTGTTTAAAGAAGCTGAGTTAGCTAAAGATGTAGTTGGTACTTCAGTAAAAGGTATGAGTGAAGACATGATCGACGCTATGATACCAAAAGGTGCAAAGATTGAAGATTATTACGAAGATATGAATGGCAAGTTACAAAGTTATTCAGTTGATACCGTTGCAAAACTAGAGAAAATAGCTAAGGAAAGTGCCAATGTAATAATTACCGAAGAAGAGGCAATTGTAGAGGCAAGAGTTGCAATTAAAAAAACTGAAAAACAAATGGCGGCCGCGGAGTCACTGGGCATAGACAGTTCACCGTTTAAAAAATCATTGCAAGCTAAACAAGATGCGTTGAGCAAACTATTACCTGCACCAGACACAACCCCGTTACCAACAGCTAAAGAACTACCTAAACCAACAACTGCATCACTGTTGGATTTGCCAGCAAAAATAATGCCGGCAATGCCAAAACCTGAATCAACATTAGACATGAAGTCAGCAATTTCTGATATGAGCAAAACATTTGAAGGTATGACAGCTGGTATGCCTGATATGAGCAAAACATTTGAAGGTATGACAGCTGGTATGCCTGATATGCTTAAATCTATGTCAGCTGGTATGCCTGATATGCTTAAATCTATGTCAGCTGGTATGCCTGGTATGCCTGATATGTTTAAGTCTATGTCAGCTGGTATGCCTGATATGAGTAAAACATTATCAGGCATTGCAGATGAAATGACACAAATGGGCAAACCGTCAGCTGGTATGCCTGATATGAGTAAAACATTATCAGGCCTTGCAGATGAAATGACACAAATGGGCAAACCGTCAGCTGGTATGCCTGATATGTTTAAGTCTATGTCAGCTAGTATGCCTGATATGTTTAAGTCTATGTCAGCGAACAAGCCACCCGTAGATGAAAAAGAAAAAGCGGCAGACGAAGCTAAATCAGAACTAGCTAGAGAAAGTCGAAGAACAACCCCTCAAGACGCACCAAAAAGCAAAACTATGAGTGTAACAGACATGATGAGCGGCGGCATGACCCTTGGCGCAAATGGCATGCCAATCATGAAAAGTATTGATGCAGCCAAACAGAGCATTCCAGAAGTTAAAACACCTGATGCAGATGCAGCTAGAGAAGATGCAAAATTTAAAAGACAAGCAGAAGAGAAAAAAGCAGAAGCTGCTAAAATGGCTGAGAAAAAGCCCGATGCTAAAGCAGCAACTAAAGAATCTACTCTGTCTGATGTAGTCGCCCAGCTTAATTCGTTAAATAAACAGATGGGCCAACTAATAGCAGTCAGTGAAGACGGTCACAAAGCTACAACCAAAGCCGCAAAGAGTGGCGCTAGCAACATATACGCGAGATAAAACATATGTCATGGAAGAATTTTACAGGATACTATGTCTACACATATTTAGATGAGAATCTAAAACCATATTATGTAGGTATGGGCTGTAACAATCGCGTAATTGCTAAACATCTGTATGTTAGTGTTCCGCCATTCAATAAAATTATTGTAGAAGATAATCTAACACAGGTACAAGCATGGGATAGAGAAATTGAACTAATAGCACAATATGGCAGAGAGCATCTAGGTACTGGTCCTTTGAAAAATTTAACAGAAGGTGGCCTCACTCAAAAATCTGGTTGGACACATAGTAGTCAAACTAAAAAAGTAATTTCTATCAAAAATACTGGAAAAATTAGAACCTTAGAGCATAAAGAAAATTATAGTAAACCTAAAACTATTGAGCATGCCAAAAACATTAGACAAGCAGTAGCAGACATTTGGGCAGATCCTGTATATAAAGAACAGAGATTAGCAAAGATTAAAGAAAAACCTTTTGCTCATAAAGGAAAGCCGTGGAGCCTTGCAAGAAGAGAAGCACATATGAAAAAACAAAATAACGGAGCACCTCTATGAGTTGGCGCAAATACTTTACGCCAGTTTCAGTTAATTCTGAATCTGGAAACTATAGTCCAATAGGAAACGGAGCATCTCGCCCGGGCCCTGCTCAGGCAAATTACTCTAGCTTTTTACCCGATGTATACACTGGTGCTCCAAATCGTATTGATCGGTATTTGCAATATGATACCATGGACATGGACAACGAAGTTAATGCTGCCCTTGATATTTTAGCAGAGTTTTGCTCACAAAAGAATAAAGAAAACGAAACACCCTTCCATCTGTTTTATAGAAACAAAGCAACAAATAGTGAAATTGCTATTCTCCGGGAGTATCTACAACAGTGGTGTAAACTACAAAAATTTGAAACTAGAATCTTCCGTATTGTGCGTAACGTGTTCAAATACGGCGATGCGTTCTTTGTTCGCGATCCTGAAAACAAGAAATGGATGTACATTGATCCGGGCAAGATTACTAAGATTATTGTAAACGAAAGTGACGGCAAAGCCC
>Ga0209084_1000126_pt1 | contig 72005 bp, 117 predicted proteins | sample C_130820_MF_Meta_FD_187309 | JGI IMG/M metagenome (GOLD analysis project Ga0209084, IMG submission 187309) | Freshwater microbial communities from Lake Croche, Canada to study carbon cycling - C_130820_MF_MetaG (SPAdes) (version 2) | ecosystem: Environmental > Aquatic > Freshwater > Lake...
ACTAGAGCTACATAAATATTTTCTTTGACCACTTAATAGTGTACCTTCTATAGGAATTCCATCACATGGAACATGTTCATATCCTTGTGAACTTTCTGTATTATTAATTAACAAATAACATAGACAATCAATAGGAATGGTTGTAGTACAATCAATAAGATTTAAGCTAGTATAAATAATGTTCATTATTTCAGTAACTGTCATACCACTTATAATACCTGCACAATCATAATGATTTCCATTATAAATTATACAATCTGTTTCTATAGTTTGGTTACAGGGTTGTGTAGCAGGACATTGTGTTGTAGTGCATACTACGGCAGTTCCTGTTGAACAGCAACAAGGAATTTTATTATCATATTTAGCATTACAATTACAAGACATATTTTATATTTTTATTTTTAACACCATGTTCCTATAATATTAATAATAGCTATAGCACCATTACCTCCAGTATATGTAACTCCAGGAGAAGATTTATAAGAATATATAGTTAAAGGAAAATTTACTCCATCTTGTGACCAACGTTGTCCATCACAAGCAATCCAACTAACCCTACAAGTATCTCCTGGGTCTGGTGTAAATATACCTTTATAACAATTACAATCTACAGGAGCAACTGTTGTAGTTGTTGATGTAGTTGTTGATGTACTTGTTGTTGAAGTTGTTGATGTAGTACTACTAGTTGTAGTAGGATTAGGGAATGGTGCTCTTGTAGTAGTTGTAGTTGAAGTACAATTTGAAGAACAAAGACCTAAATCAGTTACACTAACATTATTAGTATCATAATTAATTAATCCTTTTGTACAGATATTTTTAGTAGTATTAGGAGCAATAGATCCAGAACTAGTATTATTAGTATTACAATCTTTATATGTAAAAGATGAAACTGATGGTGACATTCCAGCATCATAATATAAACTTAAACATTTACAAGGTAGAGTTGTAGTAGTAGATGTAGTTGGAGATATAGTAGTTGTAGTGGTTGTACTAGTGGTGGTTATAGGAGCACAAGCTCCACTTAAAGAACTTAATATAATATAAGTTGAATTAACAATAATCCAAGAAGATGGATTTATAGGTAAAGAAAAAGGAAGTTCTAAAATAGCATATACTGTATTAATACTACCTAACTGATCAGAAAATTGCCATATATTTGAAACAGAGTTCCAATAAACATATCCTATTAAATTTGTACAATTGTTAATTTGTATTTTATAATAAGGTTTACCATTCCATAACTCTGAAGATGCAATAGATAAACAAGATTCTGTAATATCACCTCCATCATAATTAATTGTAAAACAAATATTTCTATCAATACAATCTGTTAAATTAGAAGCAATAATATTTATAATATCAGATAAAGAATCATTAGTTTTTAATCCATAACATGAAATATTTGGTCCTTTATATAAAATACAATCAGCATTATATAACTCATCACAAGGCTCACCTATACAAGGAGTTGTAGTTGTAGTGGTTATATTGTTAGTTGTACTACAGCAGCTAGATGGAACAGTGTTACATCCACAGTCATAATTACAACCACAACCACAATTTGATGAATAATGCATTTTTTATTTAATATTAAATGTTAAAATCAGTATAAGGACAGCTAAGATTAACAGATTGTAATCTTACAGTAGCTGTACCAACTGGTAATGTAATAGAATAACCTGGAGTAGTAAAAGCAGATTTAATTACATTTTGATCTCCATTTGTTATATTTCCCACTCCATCAATATAAAAAATATTATAAGGTCCTATATCAGGTCCAGAACTAAGTATTATTAATTTATAAATATAACCATCTTCTTGATTAAGTTCACCAATTATATTACAACAATATGTTAAAGGAAATAATATATCTAATACTTTTAAAATCATACCACTTAAAGGATCTAAGTGAGTAATGTCAGAACATGTATGAGTTTCTCCTGAATATAAAACACAATCCAAATTAATCTTTTCTGGACACGGATCTGGAGGAACACATGTTGTTAGACATGTAACTCCAGGAGGTGTACAGAATGCACACGGTTCACAAAGAGGATTAGTTTTACAAGTACAAGACATATTAGTTAATTAGTTTTTATTATGGAGCAAAACATTCAGTAGCTGTAATTGTAGTATATGAACCTGATGTTAAAGGTATAGCAGAAGAACTTCCTGTAACAAATTTATATAGTTGTGGTATAGTTCCTGGTTTAACACATATTGGATCTGGACTAGTAGTATTAATTGCAGTAACAGTAAAATCAGGACTATCACATAAATAATATTGTACATATACTATATTACCAACAGCTGTTTCTAAATCATATGAATTTATAGTTATGTTATATAAAAAACATCTAGCAACTGTAGTTGTAGTGGTAGTAGTTGGAGTAATAGGAGGACGAACTATAGAAACTGTTTTACTACAAGTTCCAGCATCATTCATTATACAACCTGTCACTGTAATAGTCCATGGTAAAGTACCATCTAAAGTTGCTCCTGTTATTTCAAAAGTAACTCCTCCACTAGCTGTACTAGCATAAATTAAACTAAAATTATTACTAGTACTACTGTTATATACATTTCCATTAGGGTCTTCAATTCTTACAGAAGAAAGAATAGGACAATCAATGTATCCAGCACCTTCTGGTATGTAAGTTAGCATAGGATCATTAAATTGTAATGTTATATAATCTGTACTTGCAGAACTTACTGTAAATCCTAATAAAAAAGAAGAACATCTATTACCTCCACAACAAGATTTTAAATCATTAATTACACCTCTCATATCACACACTGTAATCCATAAGTTCTGCATTGATTGAGCAACAGTATTAATAGTGTTATTCCAACCAGCAATACTAGACATTGTACCTGATTGACTTAGTGCATTTAAAGCCCCTAAGTTAGCACATTGAGAACCAGCAGCAGATAATAATTGAGTATTAGTTCCTAAAGTATATCTAAGGTTACAATATTCAACATCTAATGAAGCAACAACATCATCTATTTGAGTAATTCTACCTCCCACTATACTTCCATATGTACAATTGGGTATAATTGTTGGAGCTACATAACAACAAGGAGCATCTTCTAATGCTGTAACTCTTCCATCAAGATCACTAAGTTGACTTGTATGTTCTTCCACTGTAGCTTTTAATGCACAAAATGCATTAGCTAAATTAATTACATAAGGAGTTAATGGAAGTGTTGTTACAAGCTGTTCTGTAAAAGGATCATTATATTGTAAACAAGCAGGTAAATCTAAAATAGGTTCAGAAGAACCACCAGGTCTTCCTGCAGTATTACCTGTTGTACTACCACCAGTACTAGTTGCTAAATTATTAATAGCTGTAGTAAGCTCCTCATATGTACAACATATTTTATTTATAATAAGTTGTAATACAGCAGCTGTTGTTATTTCAGGTGCAGCAGTGGTAGAGCATAATTGTAATAAACAATCAAGTTGTAAAAGAGAAACACCATTAGGTTCAGTGAGAGCTGTGGTTGTTTGTATGCTACAAAGTTCTACAGCTAGTTTATAAACTATATCAGATACACTATCTCCTTTACATAAGTTAATACATGAGATATTAGGTCCCTGCCATATCACACAATTAGATGATATAGGAGAACAGTTTTCTTTATCTGAACTTGATTGATATGGTTTCATATTATATTAAGGGTTTATTTCTTCTACTATTGGTTTTTCTTCAACAGCTTTTTTCTGTTCTTGAATTTTTGAATTTAAAAAATTTAACAAAGGAAGCCCGTGTTTTACAGGAAGTTCTTGAATGTAATTGTTTAATTCATTTAGATCTTTTTCATTAAGTGTTAACATAACTTTAGTTGGTTTTTAATTATTAAATGTATAATATAATATACGTTATTATTTTATTATTTCAAAATTAGAAAATTTTAATTATTTATTTTAGATACATATGCTGCTATCTCAGATTGTCTCTGTGCATCCACTTCAAAACCTGTCATTGAGTTATTACTTATAACAACAATATCTTTAGAAAAATCAGGTGCTATCCCATCTGTAGGATGTAAAGCTAAAGTTATTGTAACTGAGTAATTACCATTTTCATCAGAAGATGTTTCAATACTATAATCATATTTTATTAATTCGTATTTCATATTTATTTATTTTATTGTACTAAAAGCCAATCAAACGCAACTGTACCTGTTAATCCTGTTAAAAAAGTAACTGTAAAAGTTGTTGTTGTTTTAGATGTCACATATAATACTGCTGCTGTTAAAGCATTAGTAGGAGTTATTAAAACTTGATAAGTTGAATTGGGTTGAGTACCTCCAAATGTAACAGTAAAAGCTGTTGTTGCAGTTCCTGTTGCACTAAAACTACCACTATATCCTTTTAAAGCATTTTGTCTAGTTCCATTAGCTGTACAATAAAAATTATTTCCATCAAATTCAATAGCTCCATTTTCAACAACAGTTAAATTTGTACCACTTGTAAATTTTAAAGGAGCTGTATTTGCAGTAGCAGTACCAGCTTTAATATGTACTAATGCAGTAATAGTAGTTAATCCAAAACCTGTTTTACCTGATGTAGAATTAAAAACATTATCTCCAACAGTATTTTCAAAAGCTCTATGTGTAAACCCACTTGTCAATCCTGTTACATCAGGTGCATAATAAATTCCTCTAAAAAATACACCTGTAGCAGCATCTTTAGTTAAAGTTGGTCTTAAATCAATAACTCTAGCATCCCCTGTAGATTGTGTTGAAATAGCAGAGGTTGTACCTATAATTGAAGCAATACCAACAGCCCCAAATTGAGCATTAAAATTAAATTTTATACCTGTATTAGCACTTGTTCCATTTGTAAAAACTAAAGTTGTTCCAATTGATGATAAATTTGTTACTCTAACATCAGCACCTGCAACTATACTTATTCTATTATTGGTTGTTGTAATAGAACATCCACCTGTTGCTCCATTAGTTATCATTGTAGCTGCATCTATAGCTAATGTACCTGTTGTTCTTACTGCACCATTAATATCTAATTTATATGTAGCACTAGGAACATTACCTATTCCAACGTTACCACTAGTTGAACATAAATATACATCCCCTGTTGTATTTTCCCAAGCTCTATGAGTAGTATTTGTTAAACTTGTTAATGTAGGAGCATAATAAACACCTCTTGCTATAATACCTGTTTGAGTTCCTGTAAAATTATAGGTTGGAGATAACCATAATGTATTACCTGATACACTAGCAATATTACCATCTGTGAATCCCCCATATACTCTCATTACAGAAAATGAAGTACTTGTTAATGCAGCAGTACTTGATGTTCCTGTATAGCTTCTAAACTGAAACATATCAGTAGCATTACTTAATGATGAACCTTGAAACTGAACAGTTCTATCTACTCCTGTTACTGTAATACCTTGTCCTGTAGTACTTGCATTACCACTTGTTAATATCTCAAAATTTCCAAATCTATGTCCATTTGCTGTTGCTGTAATACTACCATTAAAAGTTTTAGCTCCTGCAAAAGTTTGAGCTGATATATTTACAAATCCTCTAACTGAAGCACTTGCATCAGGAATAGTTAATACACCTGCATTAGATAGAGCAAATGCTCCTGTAGCTGAGTCAAGAGTTAGTGCTACTCCTGTAGCTACACCACTACCATTACCTACAAATATATTTGTACTTGCAAGAGATGAAGTACCTGCTCCAATAGCTGTTCTAAAATCAGATGCATTTAAAGTAGAAACTGTATTATCAGCATTTATTCTTGGGAAAGTTATTGCTGATGGATTAGTAAGAGTAAAGAAATTATCACCAACTGTTGTAGAACCTAAATTAGTTCTTGCTCCTGCTGCTGTTGTTGCTCCTGTACCACCATATAAAATACCTATGGCACTACCATTCCAAGTTCCTCCTGTAAATGAACCAACATAACTAAAAGTATTTGTTGACCAACTAACATTTGAAGGTGCTTGAAAATGGGCATCCCAACTTCCAGCAGCTATTGAATTATCTATTAAAGTTAATACTAAGTATCCTCCTGATGGAATAGATTTTACTAAAGTATTAGAATTATTATTTACAAGTATTGCTCCACTACTTTGATTATTATTAAAATCATATACTGCTCCATTTGGTAAAGTGGTAGCATCTGGTAGTTTAATTGTTTGTCCACCACTTCCTGTGACTAAATAAGATGGAGTAGAATTAACTGTTAAAGTTATTAATGTACCTGAAGCAACAACTGAAGTAAATCCATCAAAAAAGTTATTAGCTAATACATTATTTGTACCATAAGTACTATAAGGAACGTATCCTGATAAACTAATAGTATTAGTTAATATACCTGCACTTAAACTTAATCCTGTACCAATAGATATTTCTTCCATCACACCTACACCTGCTGTACTTCTACCAATAAGTTTATTAGTAGCCATTGAAGTGGAAATAACAGGAGTGTTACCACCACTAGATGTAATAGGACTTGTAGCTGTAACAGCAGTGACAGCAGAAGTTAAATATGTAGGAGTAAAATATTCTAAAGCTGTTGCTCCAGAGTTTACTCTAATAAGTTGATTAGCAGTACCTAAAGCAGTTAAATTTGTTCCTCCTTTAGAAATACCTAATGTTCCTCCAATATTATTTAAAGATAGATTAGCTTCATTAACATCAATACTGAATGCTTGTAAAGCTGCCCCAGTTGGTGTTCCTGCTAATGTAATTTTAGTAGAAGCTGCTGTAACATTTGAAGGAATTACTGTAGGAATAGAAAGAGTTATACTACCATCTGTCCCAGCAAATACACCATTAACTGATAAAGCTAATGTACCATCAGCATTTGGAAATTTATGAAGTCTTGAAGCAGTTAAAAGATCTGTTCCAAGTCTTTCCATAATAGTACCATCTTTTGAAAATACTGTTTGACCATCAGCTGTTGCTGTAGTATTAGCTCCAAAAAAATTTACATAAGAAAATATATTACCTTGGATAGTAGAAGAATTATATCCTGCATTTTCTCCAAGAGCATTTACAAAAGAACCTGTATTTTGATCTAAAGCATGATCTCCTATAGCAACAATAGCAGATCCAGTATTTTGTAATGCTGCTTGATAACCTATTGCTTTTACATCATATCCTGTACTTAATCCTGCTGCATTAGTACCTATTGCTACTGTAGTGTCTTCAATTAACACAGAAGGTCCATCTCCAATTTTAATAAAATTATCATTACCATGAAAAGGAACATTATTTATTATAATATCATTAGTAGTATTACTTCCTATATCTGTTACCTGTTGTAAATTTGGTATAGTTCCTCCTCCACCACTTGCTACCCAATTACTTCCATCCCAAAAATATTGTACATCCTCATCTGTATCATAACATACATATCCTTGGTCAGCAGCAGTTAAACTACCACCAACAGTAGTTCTATCAGCTGTAGATAGAGGGTTTAATAAAAGATTAATTATCTTATTATTTCCTATATCAAGAGTATGTAGATATTTTTTTATTTCTGCCATTATGATAAGTGTGCTGTACCAGCTTGAGGAGTGCTGAAGGTTATACTAATAGTGTTTGTATTAACTACGGCTAATGTACCACTGATGTCATGTCCATCACAATCTTCTGTCCAAACATTTGGAGTGTATCCTAAATTATGGTTAATATACCATACAGCTTGTGGATCAGAACAGTTTTGAGCATATGTAAATGAAGTACCATTATTAATAGTGATGGAAGGATTTACATTTATACGTGTAATACATCCTCCAGCATTCACTTCTATAATATTAGCTGACCCATTATTATCTGCATAAGACATTCCTATAGAAGAAGGACCTCTATTACATCTTTGAATTTGGTACCTACTTGTATCCATCCAAGGTGGTTGATAATCACAACTCTCATCATGTGTAGGATAGTATACAGGCAGCCAACCCATTTGTTGAATAGATACTTCACATAGAGCCCCTCCATCATCAGTGTACTGATAATTAACTAAGTCTTTACGGATTTCATCCATCCATAGTTTACCACTTTTTCTACAAGATTGAATACCATACTTCTGTCTACGAAATTCATCATAAACAGAGTTAGCAAAATTTACTAAGTATTTTTCTCTTTGTGGTAATAAGTTTCTCATTATTAAGGTTTTTTAGCATTAGCCAGCTTTTGTTCATAAGCATTAATACATGCTGAACAACATTGTTTCCCATCTGAAGCTGATCTTTTTTGACAACCACAACTAATTGGGGCATTACAATTTGGACAATTCATTTTATTTGGTTTTTTTTATGAATAAATTAACAATAACTTCCGTATTTCTGTAATCTTGATTGAGCATACATAAGCAGTTCCATCCCTTCTTGTAAATCATTACATTGTTCCACTTTAGCTTTAGCTGCATCAATATAAGATTTAATAAGTCTAAGTTCATTTAGCTGATCTTTTACATCAGGTTCTGGTTCACATGCTGCTAGTTCCACCTTACAAAGTTCATTATAATATTTATTTGTAATCATACAAACTCTAAGATAATGATATTGAACAAACACTTTATCATTTGGACTTACAGAATATCTTATAGTGTAGATACCATCAGGTAGACGTTCACTAATTGTACCACATCCAGCACTTTGTATACCAAGAGTACATCCGTTTAGAATAAGATTGAATCCTGATATAACATCTATAGCCACTGGTTCATTAAAACCTGGGGATGTAATTTCTAATTTGTTACAAGTAACAGGCACATGAGGGTCATATATACTAGTATCTAGTACACGGAACACTGAACAATTATTTGTATCTGGTACATCTAAACTTAACTGGTGTTTGTAAGCCATTTTATAAACTTTATAGATTTAAAGAGAAAGTATCTCCTCAATAATAATATACTATTTTTTGAGCAGTTTTCAAAATAAAAAAAGGGAGAGACATGAAGTCTTCTCCCTTTTCGGTTTTAAGGATTATGATATTAATAAGTTTCCAAAGTAACTGTATTACCAGCTGCTGTACAAGCACCAACTACATAGTTAGTTAAAGATGCTGTTGAAGTACCAGTTGGAACATTGAACACTAACAAATATTGATCGTTATCAAAAGTACCACTTGGGTTATTAAATCTAGGAACACTGTGTAAAACCATAACTTGATCATACAATGAAGTTCTAGAAATGTTAGCCAAAGCTGGGTTTTGTTCAATCTCTCTCATTCTTAAGCTTTCTACACGAGCACTATCAGGATAAGCTAATTGTAAGTAACGGTCAGATAAGATCATGTCACGTAGTACAGTTTCACCACTACCTGAAGTTTGTACAGCTGGTTGAATTATTGTAGCAGTATTAGCTGTAGTATTTACACCAGTGTTACTATTTGAAGTAGTAAAGCAGTTAACAGCACAAGGATCACCAGACTCATCAGTTAATGAAGTGTAGATTAACAATGGTTCTAAATCATATTTATCTGTTGGAGTGAAAGTACAAATACCAAATTTAGTTTCAATATAAGCAGCACTTAATTCAATATGTGGGGGTTGTGTATAACTAAATGAAGCAGCATCAGTAGCAGCTTGATAAATTATAGCACCATTTGTAGTACCACTTAAGTTAGCAGCAATTGTTGCATTAGTTGCAATTCCAGCAGAAACTACAGCTGAACCCCCAACACCAACTTGAGTACCTGTACCTGGGATAACTGTAGCAGCACCTACTTGAGGAGTGTCAATTGCACCAGAATAAAGATCATTGTAATAGTTAACACTAACAGTAGAACTAATTGTAGGAGCAATTTGTTGAGCTGGATAAGTAATTGTAATATCAGTATTAGTAGTAAATGCAGTTACAAATGCATTAGGAGGAATACCTTGACCAGCTGTTGTTCCAGAAATTGGAACCCAAGCTACAGAACCTACAGCTTTTTGACCTATAGCAACACCAGTTGTACTAGAGACAGCTAATTTAACTGAAGTAGTTGTAGCAGCAGTTAAAATAGAACTAGCAGAAATATTTACAGAATATTTATATACTCTAGCTTGAACCATTGTATTAAAAATAGGACTCAAATTAATTTGATCAGCCCAATTTAATAATGTAACAACTGGATCTTTTTGTAAAGTAGGATCTACAGTGCTGCAACAACCTGTATAAGAATCTAATGTTCTATACATGTTGTGAGATAAGAAACGTAAAGCTGGACTACCTTTAACATCTACACGTAGACGGTAAGTACTGTCACAAGCTAAACCACAAGTTACTGGAACTTGAACAACATTTTGTAAAGCTTGTTTAGCAGCAATTTTAATTACACGGCTAACATACTTAGGGTTGATTGTTTTAGTCTTTACAGATTCTTTGTAACCACCAAGAGCAGGACTAATTTTATCACTGTTAAAGTAAGAACCTTGAGCAATGATGAATGGTTGAGCACTTACTGATTGAACAGCTGTACCATTTGGATTAAAGAAACCAATTTGACCAGCAGTTAAAGATGCAGTTGAACCACTAGATAATGTTGGAACTGAAAGTCCAAAAGTAATAGGAGCAGTTGTAGCAATTGTAGCAGTTACAGAATTAGATAAAGTAACTAAAGTAGAAGTAACAGCAGTAACAGTAGTGTTAGCTGGAATACTTGTACCTGTTACTGTTTGACCTACTGAAACACCAGTTGTAGCAGTAAACTCTAATACATTTGGAGCATTAAAAGAAGCACTTGGAGTAGTAGCCAACGGAGTTGTTGGAACACCAATAGTAATTACTGTTACACCAGATACTAATTTAGCAGTAATTGGAAGTGACAAAGTAATTGTATTAGTTCCAGGGACTGCTGCAACAACTGTTGTACCAGGTTGAATACCAATACCAGAAACTGATTGACCAGCTAATACACCAGTATCATCAGTTAAAGTTATTACAGTACCTGTTGTGGTACCTAATGTAGCTGTACTAAGTGAAGCAACAGCTACTGAAGAAGGAAGGAAGCTCTTCCTAAAAGCGTGAGGAAAATACATAGTTTTTAAAATTTAAGGGGTTTATAAATAAAATTTTTTAATGTGTGTTTATAATATAATATAAGGAATTATTTTAAGAATAACAATTTATATTTTGTTGAATCAATTAAACTTTTAACATTGTCAAGTTCATTAACTATTTCACTGTGTGGCATAACTGATTGTAAAGACTGTACTTTATCTTTTATTTTTCTAAGATAGTCTATACCTTCTTCTACAGTATTTAATTCTGCTGGGGCTGTATTAGGAAGTTCTAATATTTTTTCTTCAGCTCCTTGGAAGTGTTCTACTAAATCATCAGCATGTTCACCTATTTCATCATAAAAATGACCTAAAGCTTTATGAGCTGCATAAGAACCAAGCCCAGTCACTTTAAGATGTAATTTATGAAAGCTTGTTACACAGTTTAACAAGTCTTGAGCTAATGCTGCTGTTTGCATACATAGAGCACATGTTTCAGATCCACCATCCATAGAAACCATAACAGTTACTGGATTAGATGAAAATATACTATTTCTAGATATTTTTTGCATATTTTATAATTTAACTATTTGTTTGTACAGCTTGTTGTTCTCTTTGATATTGTGTAACACTTTCAATATCACCAGCTAATATCATAGCTGTATTGTCAGCTATTATTTCAGCTACATCATCATTAAACTCACATTCTTGATCTGATGTATAAAAAGTACCTGTTGCTATATCTATACAACCATTGAATTTAATTTCTCTAGGTTTTCTATAATATATTAAATGACATTCAGGAATAGTAAATTCACCATTTGTATAAACTTTAAGTTTATTACTCATTATAGTTGAAACAGTTTCAGCCCAGTCAAAGTTAGGTTGTTTATTTTTATCATCTAATATGATTGATATATTAGCTTCTTCTACTTGATACACTGTCATCCTACGTGGAGGACAACATTCTTTCTCAGCAAATACATCTGTTCTAACATAGTGAAGATAATCATCTGGTAGATTAGAGCATTCATAATAAATACCTTTATCCACCATTGTTACTTCTACATGTTTTAATAACTTCTGTACATCATCAACTATTCCACTACTTTGTTCAGCACCTTCTTTACGAGTATTAATAGCATATAGTTGTCTTCTAGTCCACTCAATCTGAGCTTTATTAGCTGCTTCTTGAATCTGCCAACATTCTAGATTATCATAATCCAATGAGGCTAACTTATTCAGTCTCTGCTTTATTTTAATCTGTAAGAGGTTATTATTCATAGTTTAACATTTCCATTTTTTTCTTGCTAATCTTAATCTACTATTTGGATCTTTTGCTGCATTAGGAAACTTTTTCATTTGACCTGCAGATCTAGCACAAAATGATTTTTTTCTAGGACCTCCTTGAGGTTGAGGAGCTTTGAGATGAGAACCTGGATGACTACTATTATAAGAAGCTCTACCTTTAGCATTTAAACCACCTGTAGGATTTTTACCTTCTTTTCTGGTCCAAGCTGGAGTCTTTGCCATATTATTATTTTTTATAAGGATGTTCTTTATGCCATTTTTTAACTGAAGCTACTCCCTGTTTAACAGTTTTAGCTTTAGATTTTTGAGTAAGGTCTATAGTGTCCCATTTTCCTTTATCTGATGTAGGATGAGTAACCATAATATCACCCTTCTTACCTTTACCTAAACCTGTAGCACTTTCTTTTTTATATACTACATGTTTCTCACCACCTGCTGTAACTTTAGTTTTCTTAGCCATTATTTTGGTAATCCTGCTTTAAAAGTTGTTGTTAAATCAGTAAAAGTTGATGCTCCTTTTGCTAGTTTTTGAAAACTAACTACATCTATATATGCTTCATATCCATCATCTACATTTATAAAAGTACCACTCATAAAAAATATATCTCTTGTACTACCATTAATTAAATTTGCTCCACCTATTGATTTTATACCTGTAGTACCTACTAAAAATGTTTGACCAGCAGCTCTTATAATTTCTGTAGCTATTACCATTTGAGCAGGTGTAACTGATCCAGTTAATGGAGCTAGTAATGTTCTATTAGCTGGTTGTGCTATTATATTAGTTAAAAAGAATTGTTGATAATCATCAACAAAATTTGATTGTACAGGTGTACCAGCATTACTAATAGCCCAACTTACAGCTGCAGCCACTGCACCACATGAAGTATTTTGTCCTGTTTGTCCTCTTCTAATTATAGAACCAACTGTCCCATTACTAGATATACCTATATGAGGCATATTCATAACAAACAGATTTCCTGTATTAGTGACATGACTAGCATAAGCTCCCAGTCCAGTGATACCTGTATGAGGATAACCAGCTAAACCACCAGACATAAATGGTCCTAAAAAATCATTCAATGATAAAGGATGTTGTCCTAAGTTATCATTATCTACAAAATTAGCAGCATTAATATCATCAGAACAAACTGATAAAGACATCAATGTATCATTAGCAGGATAGCCTAAGTTCTTTAAAAACTTCTTGGTATATTCTCCAAATGCTTGAGCTGATACAGCATTAGGGTATGTAACTCTAACTGTATTAGTATAAGAAGTTGGATTTCTATATTCTGTGTTTTCATTTATCACCTCAATCCAATCTCCTGGTTTAGGTTTTCTAAATGAATAAGTTAATGTACCAGCAGCTATTGAACCATCTGGCTTACGTAGTACATAAGGTTTTTTAGGTTTGGTATTATTACTTCTCATTTTATTTTTTAGATTTTATTTTCTTTTCTTGTTTAAGCATTTCAGCAGATGGTTTTTTTCCAGAGCCTTTATTTTCACGGATGGAATCCCATAATCCATGTTGAGAAACAGAACCATCTTTACGTTTAATCATTTGCTTACTCATACTATTTTACTTTAATAAGACTAGCCACTTTAACAGTATCAATCTTAATACTGTCTTTTACTTTTACACTGTCAATACCTTTTAAAGAAACTGTATCAACAGAATTAACTACTTCTGAATTAGATTGACAACTATTTAATGCAACTAATGATACTAACACTAAACTTACAATTACTTTTTTCATGTTTTTATTTTGAGGGTTTATTACTTTTTTTTCTTAGCACCTGCTATTTTATCAGCAAATGTTATTTTATTTTTAGGGGGAGCTAATGCAGCAAACTTCTTTTGAGATGGTGTCATACTTTTAACAGTTCCACCTTTTTTCATTTGAGTGTCTCTCATCATAGTTCCATTAGACATACCACCCATTTCCATTTTCTTTTTAATAGATCCACCAATTTTCATATAACCCATTTTAATTGCAGCTTTTTTATCAGCAGCCATATCTTTTTCAGAACCTTCTTTGTCATGAGCTCCTTTAGCATCCATCTTCTTATCATAAGAAGATTTTTCATAAGCAGCCATTCCACCTTTTTTCTTGGGACCTATTGATCCACCTTTTTTCATGCTATACATATTATTTATTTTTTTCTATTTTTAGCCATTGCTTTAAAAGTCTTTATGTTTTTGAAGATACTCCAGTAATCTTTCTGCAGTGTTTACATTATCATCAATTTGTCCAAGAAATCTATTACAATTTCCACATAACAAACCTCTAACTTTTCCTGTCTTGTGACAGTGATCAACTGCTAATGATCTATCTAGCTTATCTTCATGTTTATGACAAATATAACATCTGGAATCTTGTTCAGATAACATTTCATTATATTTCTCAGGAGTAATACCATATTTTTTCTTAAGTATATGTGCTCTCTGCTTATCTAAGTTATATAGTTTTTTACTTCTAGTTATATAACATTCTTTACAATACCAGCCATTTTTAGGTCTATCTAAAATATCTTTCCAAGTATCACAATTTGTACAAAAGAATTTACCATTTTTATATAAATTATAAGTTTCAGCTTCAATTTTAAGTAACTCTTCAATAGATATACCTTTTCTTTTAGCTCTTCTAGCTATTTGATAAGGATGTTGATTTCTTATAGATTCTTTTTTAATTCCACTCATTTTTTCTTACTCATCTTGCGAAAAGTCTTAGCTAAATTATAACGTTTAGAACCAGGAGGACATGTAGAACTACCAAACTTAGAACCTGTACAAGGTTTATCAGTTCTCATTCCTTTAACAGCTCCTTGTATCCAATTTTTTTTACCTTTAGCCATAACTTATAAATTTTTATTGATTCCAATGTTTTTCTACTTTCTTAGTTAAGTCCCCAAGAATTTCTTCATTTAAAGGATTTCTAAGATATTCAACTACATCAGTTAGGTTACGTCCTAATAATGTTGTAGTTTGCATATGATAAATAAATCCATCAGCTTTGGTAGCAATATATCTATAGTAATTACTTTCTTTCACTATAGCTTTAATTTTCAAAGCTTCCATATCTAAATTAGCAGCCTCAATAAACTTCTCTGCAGTTTTTCTTTTGTTCTTATCTACAGACTCTCCGTTAATAAACTTATCCATGTTATCATAGATGATGTCATTAGGAGTGGTTTTTTTATACTGAGCACCGTTGATGTCAAGTGTCTTAGCTACTAAGAATAACTTATTCTGATTTTTATTATAAAGTTTCTCTAATTCAGAAAGAGCTTTATTTCTAAGTTTCTTAACTTCTGTATTAACCGATGCACTCTCTTCAAGTCTATCTAAATAAAACTTAGGAGGGGTAGCCATTCTACGTGCTTCTTCTAAAGATTTAGCCACCATAGAAAATCCACCAGCTTCAATTGCATAAAGTCTAATTAAATCATATGGGTCTGTAGCTGGTTCTAAATGAACTGGTTCATTTCCACATCTGATTTTAATCTTATCCCAGAAATCACTATTATCTAGTTTAAGTAATTTTACTTTATTCCAGAACATTTCATCATTAGCATCAATAACATTAGCAGCTAGTTCTTTTTCTAACTGAGCCACTATGCTTCTAATTTGTTTCACCTTAGCTTCTTGATCTTCTAAAGGAAGATTCTTAACTTCAGGAGCATACTCATTTAATCCTGTAAGGTATCTTTTAATACCATTAATTTCTAAACAAGCAATAGTTTCTTCATGAAAAGCTCCATCAAAAAGACTAAGTCCATATTTCTGTAAGCCCATGTTATCTACTTGAACATCAAAATAAGGACGGATTGCAATACTAGATTTCTTGTTCTGTGGATACTTTTCCACAATTGTTACATTACTCATTGGTTGGTTTTTTGTTTTTTTTATATATCTAATTCGGATTTATTCCGAATAAAGTATTCTGTTTTTACATCAAATTATGATGTAGCAAAAGGGGTAGTTATTGTACCACTTGCTAAAATTGTACCACTTACATTCCATACTGTTGAAGAAATACATTCTACAACAATTCTAGTTCCTTTAAGACCACCAGTTGTAGTACCACTTTGGGTAATAGCAACATGTGTAGATCCATCTCCTGAAAATAATTTAGGACCAGCTGTAGAACCAGGAGTTGTAGCTTCTAATCCAATTAAAACTGTTCCTTGTAAAAACTGACTAGCAGAAGCAGTTATAACTTTAAAATTATTACTTGTTATAGTGGTATTTACTATAAATGTATATTTTAATCCAACTTTTGCAGAAGGAAGAGTAAACACAATACCAGCTGCTCTATCAGATAAAACTACAGAACCAGATTGAGTTTCACTTAATGTTACAGTGGAACTTGACCCTGAAATTGTATTAATTTTATTTAAATTGTCAATAATAGTATTTAAATGACCAAACTTTGCTAAAGACATATCAGCTCCTTTTATTAAATTATCATCTGGTGATTTTGGACTAAATTTTTTCATTGTTATATTTTTTTAATTTGTCTTAAATAATTGAACCTAAGAAGAGTTGCCAGCTCTCTATGTGATCAGCATAGTGGGCATACCTTAGATTGTATACAGATGCTATCTGTATAGGGGGATTAACATTTTTTTCCTTTCATACTACCACCCATTTTCATTTTAGTCATTGCTGACTTAGGTGCAGAAGAAGAAACTACTCCTTTACCAGCATTCTTACCTACCATAACACCTTTTGTAGATGCAGCAGGACGACCACTAGTTGGAGCAGAAGATTTTGGGGTTTTTGGATTACCAGCCATGTTATTATAATTTTAAATTGTTTGTAAAATATGTTTTATAAATTTGATATTTTCGGTCTAAAGATATACAAGAATCTTTATATAAATAGTTTGCTATTTTTTTAGCATCTTCTCCATAATAAGAAACTCTGTAAAAATTTTTACCAGAAACTTGTGTTGGATACTTTTTATCAGTTTGAATTATTTTAGAACAAAAAAATATAAATTCAAATATTGTTTCAAGAGTTCCACATAACATTAAATGTTTCATTTTATCTTTAGTAAAATAAATACCCCCATCTCCATCTATACATCCTCTCCAAAAATCTTTGGATTGTTTTAATAAATCATGAGGAATTATAGAAACACTTTTATTATGTGTAAAACCTAAATCAACTAAACGATCTCTAATTTTTTTAGAATTAACTCTCATTCTTGAACAATCACCTTTACCTTTTTTAACATCTCTATTAGATTTTAGAAAAGCTTTAAATTTTTCTAAATGATCTATATCATTGTTATGTAAGGTTAGTTCAATAGAAGCTTCTTTATTTTGTTCTATGTGACCGTCTGTATATAACATCCCAATCCAATATAAAGCTTCACAAGTTAACTCATCAAAAACATTATGATCTATTTCAGTTTCATACCTAATGTGAGCCTGGTTTGAAAGATTCCTATATTCTACATCTTTAGATTTAAGAAATTCTCTTATAGTTTTACGTGTTAAATTTAACTCTTTTTCTATAAAAATTTGAGACTTCCCCTCCTGATATAAAGATAAGACTTTTTCAAAACATTCTTTTCTTTTTTCTTCTTGTTCTAGATTATAATCTATACCAACATTTGAAAGAACTTTTTTAACACTTGGTTGTGAGGAAGATGTTAACTTACATATTTCAGTTAACATCTTTCCTTCTTTGTACAACCTTATTATTTCTTCGGATTTTTCTAAACTTATTTTTTTCATTTGTATCTATTTAATACAAATGTAATCATAAATCATCAATAATCCAAATTTATTTTTATTTAAAAGGATCCACCAGTAACAGGGTTTCTCATAACTATTTTCAATACCTTAGTTGGATCTTTAACCCAGATAGCAGGCATTGTTTGAGTCATAAATACTCTATAACCATTGAAGTTACCAGAGCTTTGGAAACCTTGTGTTCTACCCATATAGTCCATTGTACCATTTTGATAGAACCATTTCAATTGATTATCCCAGCTTAATTTCAACAAGAAGATGTTGTCATTAGTATTATCTGTGATGTCAAAGATAATGAAATTATATGAACTTAATGGGAAACCATCAATAATTGGATTCTCAATATCATTTGTATGAACATTGTCAAATGCAGGGTTCAATACAAATTTAACGTTAGCTAAGAATGGGATGATGTAACTAGTGTATGCAAAACCAAAGTTTAAATCCATACCTGTACCAGTAACAGCTCCTAGTTCATGAGCATTAAGAACTAAACCAGAATTAACTGCTTCTTTCTTAATTGCTTCATTAACAAGTTTCATACCACCCATACCTGTTTGTACAATCAAAGATCTTTGAGGATCTGGTCCTTTAAATTCAACTTTACCATTGAAGAAGTTGAAGATTTCAGATTTAAACAAGTCTAAGTTGAAAGAAGCTTTGTTATAGATTCTCTTATAAGAGTTATCTAATTGCTTCCAAAGACCCACTGATAAACGAATATCATCTGGTCCATCTTGTCTAACCTTACCACCTTGACCCCACATTAAGTAAGTTTCAATGTCATTAGCAATCTTAGTTAAGTGTGCTGCTTCTAATGTAGTTAAGAAAGAACGTGTAAGTTGACCATTAGCATAAGCTTTCTTTACATAGTCTTTACCCATTTTCTCAGCCATTGTTTCCAAGTTGGTAACAGATGGATCTACATTTTTGTCAAAGTTTCTCCACATTTCAATAACTGGGATAGTACCATCAGCTTTCATACCACCTTTCATCATTAAGTCTGCACGACTAGAAATAGAATAGTGTACGTGAGCTTCTGCTCCACCAACATAGTTATAGAATTCACGGAAACCAGCTGATACATTACCTAAGTCTGAGAATCTTTCTCCATACTCTCCACGAGCAGAACCTTTTCTGAAAACTTTAGTACCAACTTTCAAATACTTATTGTCTAAGTATTTAGTGTTGTCATTGTTCACCAACTGTACAGTGTAGATAAAACCATCACCAGCTGGGATGATATCATCAACTGTAATGTACATTTCCACACCATTGTACTTGTCATAAGTGATAATATCACCATGACCAAATGAACGTTTGTTCAATTTGATTTTAAATGTTTGACCATCAATACCTTTAGTAGCATTACCTGTTTCAATGTCTTCAGTAATGTAAGGAAGATCCTGAGCTACAGGTATCTGCCATTTGTACTCACCACGGTTATTATCTACTGAAATAACATTCTTTCCACCAAAACTAGACATTTGGTATAACGGCATTTCTACTTTTTGAGCCATTGCCCATAAGTCCACTGGACCTAAATCTGTAGGTTCAGCTGATTTAAGGAGGTTAGAAAGGTGATAAGAGTCTACGTGTGAGCTTGTTTGATAATGGTTATCACGTAGAAATATACCATTATTTAAAACTGGAGTTGCCATAGGGCTTTAAATTTTAAGGGGTTATTAAATTATCTTTTAAAAATATTTTGAGGTTTACTTATTTTTCTAGGTTTATCTTGTTCTTCTTCCTGATAAGTAGATATGTTCTTACGAGACTGTTCAGTTTTTAATTGTCTAACTGTTTGTTCTACAGCTTGAGTTTTACCTTGTTTCATAAGATTACCACGGTATTCATCAGGGTTGGATAGTAACCAAAGAGCTTCTGCTATTAAAGGATAGTTAGGTTCTACAAATTGATACCTCTCTAAAAGATGTCCTAATAAGTTAGTAGGTTTACCTGATATAGAAGCATATTGTGGTTGAACCAATCCTGTATATAACTGAGCTTGAACTTTCTTATCCAATTTAAGACCATTAATTTCTGCTGGTCTTAAAGCTTCAAATACATTCTTCTGATATGCATCAGCAGCATTTTGTTGTTGTTGTTTTCTGTATTCTTGTTCCTGAAGTTGAGACAAAACAATTTTTTCCTGCATCTGATCAAGCTTAGGTTTAAACTGTTTAGCTTTCTTTTCAAGTGTACCAAGATCTTTCCAAGTTGTTAATTCTTCATCAATTTCTTCAGGTGTACCAAAGTTAGTAGCTTGTAAATATTGACGTACAATATGTTCTTGGTCATTATCATCAGATGGATCCATTTCTCTAACAGCTTCCACTTGAGCTAAAGCTTGAAACAATCCTTTTAAATCTTGTCCTCCATCAGCTACATATTTAGCAGCATATTGAAGTTCTTCTGGAAGAGACTGAAAAAACTCTTGTGGAGTAGAAGCAGCCACTTCATCTTTTATGTTATTAACATTAGCTTGCCAAAGTTCTTCTACATCTTTTTCTCCAAGTCCACCAAGATAGTCATCAAGAGATTGTTTAGTTTCATCATAATCATCAAAAGCAAACATCTCACTGTTCTCTATCCTTTTCTTTAAGAATTCAACTAATCCAGATTTTTCTGTTTTAGGTCTTCCTTTTTTAGGAGATTCATCTATTTCTGTAGGATCAGACTCATCTAAAATTTCATTTAAAGCTGCTTTAATATCATCATTACCTTCTACATTATTTGTTGTAGAATTAAATGTTTTAGCACTGTCTTTTTTAGAATCATCCTCATCTAAAAAATCTAGATTAACTTGTTTTTTACTGAAGATGTTGGGTTTAATTTCTGTAGGTTCTCCACTTGGAGTAACTATACTACTAGCTGCTGGAGCCCCATCAAATAAACTATCAATATCTAAATCTACTTGTTGTACATTTGTCTGTACATTTCCTTGATTAAATTCCATTTTTCTGTTGGTTTTTTATGTGTATCTCTACATTAATAATATAATACTTTAAACTATATAAATTTACATTTAGTTATTTTTAAATAACGAAGGTGTGGATTATAGAGCTATAATTATTTTTCTTTCTTTTTATCAGATTGTTTAAAGTCATATTTGTTCTTATTTTCTCTAGCTATCTGAAGTTGTTTATCAGCTATCTGTTGTTGAGCCTGAAGCTTCTCTCTTTCTATATTATGTTTTTCTTGAGTTTGAGCAGTTCTATTAATTTCCTTTTCACGGTCAAAATTCATAGCTTCCTGATAGTTCTGTTGTTCTTGAATTTTAGACATAGCATCTATATAATCAGACTGGTTATTTTTATTAAGATCAACCATAGCTCCCATACCAGAAGCTCTAATCTGAGCCTCAAGAATTCTAGCTTTTCTATCTTTCTCAGACTCATCAGCTTTAAATTGATTAGAAGCTTGTAATGCAGCTTGTTCAGCTTGGATTTGTTTATCCTGCATTTCTTGTTGATGTTGTTGTTCCTGTTGTTTCTGAGCATTAACTTTTTCTTCAGCAGATTTAAGAACACCTGTAAGTTCAGCAATAGACTCTGATTTAATTACATTACCTAAGTCATATATAGAAGCTCCTGTAGCATTATTAGTGAGAGCTAGTTGTTTAAGCTGCTCCATTATAGCACGAGAATTAGTTTTAGTTGTACAGAATATATTTAAATCTCTAAGAAGTAAATCTGTTCCATTCATTTGGAAATTTATCTTCTCATCAGCTCCAGTGATATATTGTAGACGTAAACTAGGTTTTTTAGAATTATAATATTGAGCTAAATCAGTTCTCATTTGATGCACTCTAGGCATCAAGTTATCTGAGTGTTGTATAAAGTATTGTTCTGTTTGAGCATAAGAAGCATTAGCTGCTTGTTCCACCCCTGTAGCAGTTTGTTGTTGAGCAATCTGCATACCCATCCTTTGTTGATTCAATCCAATAACTTCAAAAGCTTGAGTTTTAAAATAGGTGGCTAATTGTATCCTAGATAGTAAACGTTGAGTTTGTTCTAAGTTCAACACTTGATAGTGCTGAAAATTAAGAGCATTCTCTGTATTAGTGATACTAGTGTCTAAAGGAAGCATTTGGAAGTTTTTCATAGCTACATAAGCTTTAGCTAGATTGTTCTTACCCCAATCTTCTCCCAATGAGTGACGTGGTAAAGCATTCTGATCTAACATAATAACTGTACCTAATTCATCCACAAGAATATCTGCTATCTGATTGTTTACAATGTTATATCCAATCTGAAATGGTTTCATTAAATCTACAAGAGATACTGAACGGGTATTTCTATCCCCAAATACAGATCCTTCTACAGGAAGTTTACATCCATAAACTGTAGCATCCCCTTTAAACTGAAAAGGTACACGTCCAGGTCTACCACCATTAAGTCCTAAATATATAGGATTTATACCTCCAGGATTATTCATACCCCAGAAAGCTGGTCTGTTAGGTCCAATCTTTACACCACCCCAAACTTCATTAATCCATATCCAATCTATATGTTCTCCAAACACTAAATTATCTTTAGTATTTTGTTTCCATATAGAATTATCATATTGTGGTTTGTCTGTAACCTTATATTCTTCTGATATAATATCTTGTATAATATCTCCTTCTGTAGTTATCTTAGTAAGGTGCCCAACTTTTCTTTGACTCTTCCAATAAATAGTTGACACTCTAAGCATATAACTTTTACCAAAATCTTGCAAGTCTTCTGAGTCTGAAAGTATCCACTGTACAATATCTCCAAATTGACTTCCAGCATCATATAAAGACGTAAACTGTCTATACCCCAAACTAGGCATTTGTGTATTCCATTCATGAGTTCTCTTTGGGTCATAATAGCTTCCATCATTTTGCATTCCTTGTATAGCATACCCAGCTGAACGTGCAGGATATATAGCTTCTAAAGCTTCTAATTGTTGATCATTCATCATCCATCCATACTTATCTACAACATCTGATATAGACATCATATCTAATTTACCCACCCAATTACCTTGGGATACATAACGTACATCAGGACTTTTATGGTAGAAAGTAAGTAGGGGATTCCATAGTTCCACCTCATAATCATCTTCCATCATATTAAAATGCCAGAACTCTCTATCTGTAATAAGACTATCTCTAAAAGCTCTTTCTTCTAATTCCTGCATTCTAAATCTTTCTTCATCAACTTTCATTTGATGATCAGCCCATTCTTCAATCATTGATCTATAATCTTTCTTAAAGAACTGTTCTATTTCAGGAAGGCTTTTAAGTTTTTCAGGATTTAATTGTTGTTGAGCTTCTTCACTAGATGGATCTAATCCCATCTCCATTATAGTAGCCATTTGTTTTTGTTGAGCCTGTTGTAATAACACCTTCTCAATCATTCCTCTTTTCTCTTCTAACATCTCATTATATGACATGTCATCAACAGCTCTAAACATTATTCTTGAACTTCTTTTAGAAAATTCATTTGTAAGAACATTAATTACATTAGGAATAATAGGATAGAATTTAAGCTCAAATGCTGATACATCTTCTTTAGTTAATGTATCAATAAGATCAGCCATCTCATTATCTTCTTCTACAATATAATCTTGTTTATCAATAATACCTTTAGCTAATTTATAATTCTTCATTAAACGTCTAGCATTACGTCTAAGTTGTTTCATACCCTGAAACTCTAACCAGTCAAGATTCCATGCTCTCCATTGATCATCCTTTTCTTTTTCTGGTACAAACTGAAATGGTTGGATTAAAGTTCCCATCTTGTTGTACTCAACCTTTGCCCCCTTTTTGAGATCTAATGCATTATATATCTTCATGATTATTAATTAGTTATAGTGTAAAATATTTCTGTAATAGAAGATGTAGCATTTGAATATACAAATTCACCAGCACATACATCTGAAAGTGTCATAGTGTATTCCATTATCTTATGTTTTTAAAAGGATTTCTTGATGGTCTCATCATTGATGACCCTGCTCTACCAGTCCCCATATGTTTAAAGGGACTATAGTTTAATTTACTAAATTTTTGTGAGTTATCCAAATGTATATTTGTAACTTCTGTACGTTTAGACATTCCTCTGTTAGATTGTTGTACTTTAGCAAAAGCTACAAGAGAACAAAATGCTACAAGTCTATCCACGTTTAGTCCATCTTGGTACATCTCCATTTCTTTTAATAACATAGGATCAGGGATTCTTTCCACTCCATATATTATTTTTATTATGTTTCCATTTACATCTGTTTCATGATCAAGCTCCTCTTGTAGATATTCTATACCATAGGAAAGAATGTTTCCTTTAAAGAGTGTACCAACGTTTTTCCAACCATATTCTTGGAATACATTTCTATTAGCTCCAATGTCTTTTAAAAATAACACCATGTCTTTTGGTACCAAATACCTTTGCTTTCTTTGAGAAATCATGTATTGTATAAACAAAGCTACGTTGTTCTCTACAAGTGTCCAGGCATTATACCATTCTATAAGTATTTCTAAACGTTCATGTGTTTTTTTAATATCATCAAATCTACCACACCAGCTTGCTACTATTCCATCTCTTTCTATATGACTTTTAACATCTCCGTTATCATCATCCTTTATAATCTCTACAGGATTTTTATATACATATATAGAACATAAAGAATCTGATGTATTTGTTTTACCCTCACTCACTGGATCCACACTAGCATAGTACATACCAAATGTTGGATTCTTACATGGACGTTCATACACACATATAACTCCTTCTTTATCTTCAGCTTTTTTATTAAAAGGAAACTCCATAATAGGAGCTTTTCTAGATTGTTTATCTATAATTTTACCTTCATCATTTCTTGTAAGTTCCAGATACTCAACACTATAGGTCTTTTCTTCTATACGTTGCATTTGTTTAGAAACCAAATGGGGAGGAAATATAGATTCTTTTCTTGTAGCAAAAGCTTCTTCTATATTAGTGGGTTTCTGAGATATACGTAGTTGGTACTGGTCTGGGGGTAAATCTTTATACCACTGTTTTCTTTCTTCTATTATAGCCTCTAAAGCTTCTTTAACTAAAGAGTTACCAGCTTCATCTATATAAGGAGGCATACTCCATTGTTCAGGAATAAACAGTCCTGTTTCTCCAATAGTTCCTTTCTTATCTATTAGATTAGTTTTAACAGCAAACATTCCATATCTGTGTGGGAACAACATCATACTCTTTAAGGGTTGACATTGTTCTAAATCACCCACAGATCCTGCTGCTATAAATGTACCAGTGGTCACCATACCACTCTGCATAGCTGGTCTCATAAACTCATAAGTGTCCATCATCTTAGGAGCAATACCTGCCTCCTCATGGAAGAAATAAGTTACAGGACCACCCACACCATTTGTAGGATCTTTCTCAAAAGATGTACCTGTGATGATAGACTTATTTCCTTTATAAGTGTCACGGTTGTTTATCCTAACTTTAATACGTTGCTGCCAAGAGAATATTTTATCTGGTTCAGATGGTCTATACCAAGCTGTATGTTCATTAAGGAAGTTTCTATATTCATTTAGCATTCTCCAAGAACCTTTCTCAGAAATGTAGTCTTTAAGGCTGGCACCTATTTTATTTACAGATCCTTCTTCAAACCAATATTGATTAATCAACTTAGCCATATGGAAATATGAAGAAGCTATCTGACGTTTCTTTAATATAGAAATATGTTTATAAGATAGTTCTCCTAACACTTCATATAAAGCCATATGGTATTGAGTGTCTCTTACATCAGCAAACCCAAACTTTTTTATTTCTTTATTATAAATAGGTAGGAAGTTTATCCACATGTAATAGTCTCTAGTGAGGTACCATGTTACTCCATTCTCTATGAATATCACTCCCCATCTACATTTAGCTTTTTGATCATTCCAATATTCTATAAAGTCTTTACTCTTTAAAGGAGCTTGACAATAGAATCCATAAGATTGAAATCTTCTAGCTTCATTATTAAAATGTCTAGAAATATTTACAGTGAAGTTATATCCCTCATCAGGACCAGCATCTTTAAATACTGAACGTACAAAGTCTCTAAGTTCTTCTCTAGTTTGAAATGTTGTAGTTCCCCATTTACCATCTGTCCATGTAGGAATTTCAGCATATAATTTGTTTGTATTAAGCATTAAGTATTTTTTCTATAAATTCTTTATTTCCTTTAACCTTATGTAATAAATCTAATAAGGTATCTAATTCTTTACTTCTTAGTATATCAGGAGATGAAAAATCATTCCAATATTCATTATATGTTTCACGTGGAATAGCTGCCCATTGATCTCTTAAAGAGTTATAATGAAACACCCAATCTTCTAAATAAGATTTTGAATTATAAAATGGTTCTGAATCCTGGTAAGTTTCTTGTATCATAATTTTAATTTTAAATAATTCCTTTAGATTTAGCAATAGGGTAGCCTATATTTTCCATACCTATTCTTATAGACTTACACATTTTTGTTTTAATCTTCTTAAGTTTTTTTTTAGTTTTTGTTTTTAACATTATAAGTTTATTTATTAGAAGCTTGATCTTTTAATAATTCATTAAATTGTTTCATTGCATCATTAATTTTAGTTTGATAATGTGATACAAATGATTCAAACTCAGGATTGGTTTTTTTCAAGTTATCTAAATTTGTAATTGACTCATTGAATTTACCTAGTATCATATCTACAGGTACTTCTCCTGTTTTTAATTTATCTACAACATCAGTGATAAATTTCTTTTCCTCTTCAGTTTTAACTGTAGGATCATTCAAATACTCATTTAGTTTTTCTTCAATTTCTTTAGAATTTTCTGTCATGTTTTTTTATTTTATAATTAATAATTATTGGTCATAAGCAAGATTTTGATTCCCTCTTACAGAAGATTGTTGTTCTTCCATTAAGTCTTTAAATACTCCTTTAAAAGATTGTCTTACAGCATCATACTTCTCAGCCATTCTAAGAAGAGCTGGACTTGACCCATCCCTACCAAATGTTAAAGTTTCTGTAGCCATACTTTTAGCCATGTTATCTAAGAATATTTTAATTCCATAATAAGCTCTAAATGTAGGAGTTTCATACATCTTCTTACACATGTTTAAAGCATGTATTATTTTATCATCATCTAAACTAAAGTCAGCATTTATTTCTCTTAATATCATAGATTCCTTATCTTCTTCAGGTATATCAAAGAATGGATTCATATCTGGGTTAGGACAAGACATATAAAAAATATACGTATATATCTGTAAATATTCATCTGGATACGTATCCATTATGTCTTTAAGAAACTTTAATGTATAACAATGTTCACTAGGAATCACCTTACCATTACTTATATCAAATATCCGTACCATAATTTTATTTTCTTTCTAATGAAATGTTTTTACAAAATTTTAATTCTTTATTATTCAATGTCCATATTTCCCCATCATCCATAGCACAAGTAAATAATAAGTTATGCTCTTGACTATAATCTATAACTAAGAAAGCATACCCCTCCATATTATCTGATATTCTTTTTATGGGGAGCATTGGGTTTAACTGGATTATCATTATTTACTATTTGAGGTTGTCTTAAAAAATCTCTATTTGAACTCTTCCCCATTTTTCTAAGAAGAGAATGTCCTCTTAGTTCATGATCATGCACCCATGTAACAATTCCTTTATGCTGATGTAGTTCTGTAAGATAACACTTATGTGCATTATTCTCTGGTGTAAGAAGTCCATCATCAAAACTATTAAGAAGGTCTTCTAATAATTTAATTTCATTATTCTCCATATTCAAAGTTTAAAATTTTTCCCACTAAGTCACTTCTGTGATTGTGCTTAAGTTTAACCCATTCAATGCCTTCAATCTTTTTACTAAGTTCTATAGCATAAGATAACCCATTAAAAGGATCTTTAATATCTGTTTGTTCATTATCTCCATTGATAATTATCTTACCATGTTTTCCAAGCCTAGTTAGAATAGCTAACATCTCAGCTTTAGAAAGGTTTTGGGCTTCCTCTACAATAAGAACATCATCAATAGTTTTACCTCTGATAAATTGTACAGGAAGAGCATTAACTTTTTTACTAGATATGATTTCATCTATCCTCACCTTATCATAACACTTAATTAAGTTCTCTTGGAAAGCTTCTAAATAAGGATCAAACTTTTCATTTAAACTTCCTGGTAGAAAACCTAATGAATGACCCACTTCTACAGCAGCTCTAGTAACTAAGATTTGTTCATATTGTTTTTTAAATAAAAAATCTAAAGCTGTTACAGCTGACACTAAACTTTTACCACATCCTGCTCTACCTGTAATAATAACTATTTGATTATCAATGATTAATCTTTTAGTATCTTTCTGTTCTTCATTGAGTGATATTTTATATTTAATTTCACCCTTTAAAACTTTCTTTTCTTTTTCCATTAAGATTTAACTTTTAGATTATGTTTATTATCTTCCAACCAATGTATAATATCAATAGTTTCTTTCTTTAAATAAGGCAAATCATATTGCACTACTTCAGTGACAATAGGATTACCATCAGTATCAAGAGCAGATATAGGGTTGTCAAACCTATCCCGTCCTGCCTCTTCAAACATGATGTGATGAATTGTAATGGTACCTGCAGTAAGCTTAGGATTATGTTTAAGAATAATAAACATATACATACTAAGCTGAATAGCATAATGATTAAGATTACAATCATCAAGATGATTGAGAGGAGAAGACATTTTTTGAGAAACACCTTCCCAATTAGTAAATCCTTCAAGTTTAATTTCTTTATTAGTTTTATAATCTGTTATATGTACCACCCCATTAATAACTTCCACTAAATCAGATTGACCACAGATGCCAGCAGATTTTAAATACACCATGTGTTCAGGGTAGACACCATTACCTATTTTTTGATTAGGTGAATATTTAATTCCTTCTTTCTCTATAGGTTTAAAAATAGGAACAGTGGTTCCATATCTTTCCATGTTCTCTAATCCACATATATCAGCTTCACGTTGGTTGTGATACCAAGTACCTAAAGTTGTAGCTCTATTAGCTTCAGACTTCCAAGCTTCTTTAATTTCTGCAGGGGTCATCCCATACCATTTACTCTTTTTACTTTTAGCCACTTTAGCAGCTATTTTTTCTGCATCAAATGGTTGTTTAAAGTTTGATATTAAACTAGTTACACTTAACCAATTAGTATCATCCCCACTTGTGTATTTGTGATTGTGTGCTGTAAATTGTAATATACTCATAATGCTAATTTTAAATTTAGTTGGTCTTCCTCTTGTTGAGAAAGTTCAGCATCCCAATAGTTATTAGGACAAGCAGAACTAAGACTTCTTGTTTTAAATGATAGTGAACATCCACATCCTCCTTTAAGTTGGTTGCAACATGGAGCAGTTCCTACCACCATACATCCATCCCCTGATTCATCATATAAATCAGATGGGCATAATCTACAAATCCTCATTCTCTCTGCAGCTATTTCTTCTACGTCCTCACGTTTAAATACACTATTAGTAATACCCTCTATTATCTGTCCTTTGTTTTTCCAAATAGATATTATATTATTTTTTAATGACATTGGTACGTTTTTTATGTAATTTAATAAAATCTTTTCTCTGACCTTCTTCCTTCATAACTTCTTTAACAGCTTTTAAGTTTAATAAGTTTTCCACTGTTTTAAATCTAGCTGTCATTTGCTGCAATCCTTTTTGTTTATTAGACTCTTCCCATTTTTCTAAAAACTTAATTTCTTCATCTAGCTTCCAATGCTTTACAACAAAATCTCCTAAATTAGAAATATGTATTCTAGAATGTTTCATACTACTAAGAGACTTTCTAACTTCTTGCCAGTAGTAGTTTATTACATCTTCTACAAGCTTATCAGGTATAGATAGTTCTTCAGCTACTACAGGAATATACTCTTTAGATTTTTTAGGTCTCAGCAACGTATACAAATTTAAAATTAAGAAGAATGTTTCCTACAGAACAAACCTTCATCTCTGGATTAATAAATATTTTTTTCTTATTCTTCCCTTCCTTTACAAGAAGGTTTTTCTTTTCCACCTTTCTAAGAGAGTTACGTACAGATTGAATAGAAGAAAATATATTCTTAGAAAAAGCTTTCTGACAAAAACTAGAAAGTTCTTGATCTCCTTCTATAGCAAGATAGGTGAGACAGTTTAAATCTGCTTCACTAATTGATATTTTATTTATATAACAATGTGTAAGTATTTGGTACTGTACAATTTCCCATTTATTCAACTTTGCTTTCTTATCTATTTGATTTACAATAGCCATTATAGTTCTAATTTAAAACTCATATAATCTTCTTTAGTGTTGTTCCAGTCTTTATATAAAAGAATAGGAACAGCTCCAAAGTTTTCAAATATTTTCCAGCTGGCTCCCTTACGGGCTTCCCCTATTAAATATTTAAATTCAGAATTAGTCCCCCACTCTATAGCTAGTTTTATAAGGTCATGACCTATTCCTTTTCTCTGATGTGATGGAAGAACAGTGAAACTATCTACATGTAGCACGTTGGTTGATTGCCACGATAGTAATACTTCTGCTATCAATTCAGAGTTTTCTTTAAGCCATATACCCTGGAAGTTTTTTTCCTCTTGTAACATATACAGTTTATATCCAGTGTCCCATCTAAGTTCTTTAGGATGTTCCTTTTCAAACTTAATGGTTTCATTATAATCCTTTAATTTATACAGGGGGGACATATTCATTCTTATACTTTTCTAAGTGTACGTTCTTTTTTTACTGGTTCTTCTTCTTTTGTTTCAACTGTTGATTCTGGTTCTTGTGTTCCTTGTCCAGGAATTAACACCTCATCTCCTAGTTGTACACCAGCCTCTACTAAGTCTGGGTTATTATCCAAATCTTCTTGAGTGATGGTATGAGGAATAGCTCCTTCTGGTACATCACTAGACTGACGTTGAGGGTTGGTGATCTGAGCAATCATACTCAAAGCCTTAAGCTCCTCCATTCTTTGTACTGCTAACCTAGTGTTAAGTTCTTGTAATTCAACTTGAACTTTCTTCACTTCAATTTGTTCAGATAGAAATTTAATAACTTCTTCTTTAGTTGGAGCTTGTTGCTCTGTCTGTTCTTTTTTCATTGTTTTTTATTTAAGTGTTAATACTTTTACTACATTCATTTGAGCATTAAGAATTTCTCCTATAGTATGACTATACAATTGATTTCTTAATTGAACTGTATTTATATTATGTCCATCATATGCATCAAATTGTTTCCAATGTTCATTTAATAAATCAGCAAGTTCTGCACACAGCTCTTTAGCTCTATTTACTTTAGGATCTCCACTAGGATTAAATGTTAGCCCTACTAATTTTTCTCCAAATGTCATTTCTCTTGTTTCCATTATTTTATTTTTTAATTATAAATCTAAATCATTATCTGAGCCTGGGATATCCTCATCTTCTGTATCATAATAAAATTCTTTATACTTCTTAAAGAACTCTTTATAAGGAGTGTCTATAATATATGTATCCCCTCCCTTAGTATATATAGATGTACACCCATATGCAAGAGCTCCCTCTTCATCTGATGTAAGTTTGGCTGCCTCAATACAATCCATATCAAATATAAAAGGCATCCATTTACCATTATCCTCTATACCAAGAGCCTCCAGCTTAGAGAGGTCTAAAGAAACACATTGTAAATTACATTCATGTAACATATTATATAGTTGTTTGTTGTTTAGGTGAAACTGAATACTTATTATAGTTTATATACTTACTCTTGTTATTCCCCTTAATAATACCAGCTACAATCATTCTTTCTGTTATTCCATCCCTTACATCAATAACAGGAATTATTCTTTTCATCCCATCCCTGTTTATACTTTCTCTATAATGGGAATCTGTGTGTGGAGTCTTACTCATAATATAATATACTTTAAATGTTTAAACTTAGCAAATTTATTATTCTAATTTATATACCCCTATATAAACTTATCCCCCCTTTATTCACATACATATTACACCCCCTCCCTCTTTTTTATATTAATTTTTTTTTGTAGAAAAAAGTTTGATGTTAGAGAATGGGATTACCTATTGGTCAAAACCCCCACTCCGTTTTGGTGGACAGGTGTGTCCCCCATAATTCATATTTATAAACGCATAAAACTTAACAAAATGCAAAAAGAATTTAAAGCAGTAGTAGAAACAGTATCTGATGTAGTGAAAACTAAAAAGAATGACAGCAGAAGTACATATAATGTATGTACAGTTAAATTTCTTAACGGTAGTCTACAAGGTAAAACTTACTTTGCACAACGTACTTTAACAAACAAAGACGGTGTAGAGAAGAAACCTGTTACCAAAGGACAAGAAGTACTTGTGTATTTATCACTTGTAGATAACAAACCGTTCTTTGAAATCAGTTCTGGTAGCAGTGATGTAGACAGTGCTGATGACATTATGGCTGCACTTGGGTTATAGAACCCAAACACAACACACACATATTAAACAATATGTGTGTGTTTTTTAATTGACCTTACAAGAGTCTACCAACAGATTCTACCTATACATATTTCTTTTATTTCTTAACACACTAAATTCATTTAACAATGAAACAAATTAATCTCACAATCAGAGAATGGTTCACCTTTAAAGAAATTGCTACCTTCATGTATGAGTTTACAGTTAATAAAGACTCTGTCATAATTAAGTGTGAAGCTCATTACTTAGAACCACTAGGTTACTAAACAAATTAAGACCTGTATAATATACATATATAAACTCATATAGACATATTTATTTTATACAGGTCTTTGTTACTATTTTAGCCTAAAAAAGTTGTCTCCAGCCTGTGGACATACCTGACTTTACTATTGATAATCAATTAGTTGTGTGTGAGGGTGATGATGGGTGGAAACACCTCAATCTATTCTATTAACACACAGAATGTGCTGAAAAAAACAAAAAATTTGTGGATGAGATGGCTATAACTCTTTAGAGATGAATAAACTCTTACAAACTTGTGGGGCTTCTATGTTATTTATACATTAGTATTATCAGTACTACGTATATATTCAAACACTCTGATAAGGTGTTAATAACAAGATGGTGCAGACTTAAAAATCAAGTAGTGCTTATATATAGGGATAACAGATACCTATTTATATAGCTCTTTAAGGCAGTGATGTCACAATTCTGTAATGTTGTACAAACCACCTCAACATTTAGTCTATAGGTTTGTGGTAAACCTAACTAACAATATCTATTTATCTATAAGGATAAATTAGATGCTTCTGATGTTTAGATGTTAGACCGTCACTTCTTATATGGTTATAAGGAGATACATTAGCAGTTTATTATTATTTATGACACATTTAACGGGGCTGAGACCACAGCCCAAAGTCTTAACTCAAATCCTTTGTCTGTAGGATATATACAGATGACAACAATTATGAAAAGTTTTAGAATTGAATGGGATACATTAAGAAATGGTCAATTCCCAACAGAACAAATGGAATCTTGTGGATTATCTGTATCTGTAACTAAGTTATCTGTATTTAAACAAGAGATAGAGTTAACTTCTACTACAGATGAAGATATTACACCATATTTAGCATTTGAAATAGGATGTTTAGTCACTGCTAGTGTTTATTCTAATAGATAAACTCCGTCTGATCAACGGGGGCTTAATTATAGTGGTTAAGCAGGAAAAGAGTTATGGGTAACAACCATAAATGTTGATTATGACTCAAACAAAAGGTGAAGACCATTCCTAGAGGGTAAAACTAATCCTATAAATCAACTGTAGGTATTCCCTGGAAGACTGGCTATTAAGGAAGCATAGTTAACACTCATATTGTCTGATGTATCAGAAGTGTTCTACCTTTTTACCAGTCTTTACGGAATAAAAGCAGTTGTAACAAATACTAGTTAGTAAGCATATAAACTGTGAAGGTTTATGTTGAAATAAGGCTGGAAGAGTGTTACCACAAAACTTGTAATTCAGAGGTCAAGAACCTGCTTACATGTTACAACTGAGTGCAGAGGGGAATAAAGTATTGTTGCTTTTTCTTTAACCAAGCAAACATCCAGTAAGTTACTGGCGTTGGGTCACCATAACAGACAAGTGACATTTTTTAAAAAACTTAATAACTTTGCAAGTTGTTGAGCACACCAGTTTCTTTGAGACCTTCTAAACAACTTTCTAAAATTATTTATATTACCTAGGAATCTGATATAAATAAGGGTACAATCCATTAAGTAATGATATAGGTATATTGCCGAACTGTTTAGAAATAAAACTCAAAGTTTTAGGTGTAAAACACAAACTCAAAAAGGATATGTCTTCCTTATAATAGACAGGAATGTTATGATTAGTTCAAAAATTGATTTAGATGAAATTGAACATTTAAAAATGGAACAATACATCAAAAGAATTGCAGAAATAAGAAGTGAAATAGAATTAACATATTCTAATCCCTCATTATCTGGTACAGCTAAAGATTTAGCTACAATTGCTGATCAAGAAGAAGAAATGAAGTATCAACAATAACTATTTGAGTTTAGGGGGAGATGTGAAAACATTGAACCCTAAGCTTTAAACTAATTCCTTTTGCATATTCTTCTTGATTAATAAAGTCCTGTATTTAAATGGGATGCTGGAATACCAGATAATTAAAAGAAGACAGTTGTAATAGATGGCTTATAGCAAAGTAACCTAACCATTTCCTTTAGGAAAATAAAAGTAGAGTAGGTCTAGACTTCCAATATTACAACTGTTTATGCAAAGGGTATAATATTTAATCAATTTTTAAAACAAAAAACAATGAAAATAATTTATGATAAGGATCTTTCTGGTAATCTAGCAGTATATATCCACTGTAAAACTGCTGGGGATTATTATGACATCAATAACAAAATGTATGTACACTCTGAATATGATACAGAATGGGATCAATTAATGGCTAGATTAGTAGAATTAAAATACTTTAACCATTATGACAAACAAGAATTAAAAAGTGCTGGTAATGTTATTATACTTCTTGAATTTATAAGCTGTTCTCAAAAAGATATGCTTATAAAAGAACTTAATGTTTATTTAGAAGGAATAAAAGACGGACATTGTATATATGAAGTTAAATTTAGAAATCTTGACAATTAAAAACAAAACAACAATGAAATATTCAAACACAAGAATGTTTATAGAATACATTCTAATTGCATTTAGTACATATCTTATTCTATCTTTGGTTATATCTATTATAGGGGGATTTAATTATAGAGAAGTATTATGCTCCACTAATCAAATCTGTGCTCTTATGTTTATTTATTGGTGGATTCCACTACCTAGAATGATAGATATGGAAAATGAAAACAACAATTTTATAACAAAAACAAAATAAAAATGAAAAAAGAATTAACTCTAGGACAAATTTTCCTAATTATGTTATTAATTATTGGTATGTGTAGCTGTAGTAGAACAAGCTGCCCTTCACATGACAGTAAATACTTCTATCATAATAGAATGTAATATGAACAGATTTATTCAATTTATTAGGCTAATTAAATACCTATTCACAAAATGACATTTAAATTCATTATACAAAAAATAAACAAACAATGAACACTATAAGACAATTAGCAATGCAATGGAGTAATAATTTACCACCAGCAAATAAAGATTATTTAATGTATATTTATTATAATATTAGTGGTAGAGATTTTTCTGATTTAACAGGTAGAGAAATAGAAAACATATTCTATAATGAGGTAATTCTAAAATGGTATGTTGATAAATTTGGTAAGATAGAATTTGATTATATTGAAGAAGAAATAGAAAACATCTACCTTAAAGAACATTCTAAAGAAGAACCTAAACAAGAAACTACTCTTGAAGATATTAAACTTGAAGTAGTTTTAGAAAGTTCACATTGTCAATTTTCTGTGGTTGAAAATAAATTAGCAACAATATACAGAAATCAAGAAAAAATATTAACAGCTATTAAACTATTAAACAATGGAAAATAAAGAAACACTTGAAGAAGCTGCTGAAAAGTATGCTGAACCATTTGACAATAGATTTTGGGTATCAGCAACATTTAAAGAAGGTGCTGAATGGCAAGCTGAAAGAATGTATAGTGAGGAAGATATGAAATCAGCATTTTTTAGTGGTGGTGATATGAGAGATATAGAAGAATTTAACTATTGGTTTAAACAATATAAAAAGAAATAAAATTATTTATAACAAACAACAAGAGAGACCCTCTTAAAACTGTATCAATGGAGAATGAATCATTCAAAGAAGTTGTATAATGGCTTAGAAGCTGTTAAAACAAGACGTAGAGCTGTTATTGAAAGACTGGACAGACAAATAGCTGCTGGCACTAAAATAGTGTCTAAAAAAGCCTCTAATGGAGTCAGACTGATTGCTGAAGAAGAATTAACAGAATCTGATGTTAAACGTATTAAAAAAGAACTATCTGTTCTTAAGGAAAGAATCTAAGGGATACCAGGCAAAAATGAGCTCTAAGTAATACCATTATATTATATATATATTTATGGTAATACTAGGGGCTCAAATTTGCCTGGTACCAAAACAGTAAAAAATCACATTAACAAACACAAATTAAATTTATTATTATGATGGAATTAGTAGCTATGTTAGCTAAAACAATGTCTTATGATCAAATTGTAGAAAAAATACAAATTGATATTGATGAGTATAAAGAAGCTAAACTTCTTGGTAAAGACTTAGAGAAAAGTCAAGATCTTTTAAAATTCACTTGTTATCTATTAATACTAAACACTATGGAAGGTGAAGCTAAAGATATTATTAAAGATATGGATAGAGTGAAGACACGTATGAGCATGTTTGAAGAAGGGACCAACAAGAACTAATTTTATAACATTAAATATTTATAGAAATGGAAATAATCCAAATACTTAATTTTTCAGAAGGATATACACAGTTTATGTCTATGGAAAGTGGTGTAGCTAAAAACATACAATTCTATAAGAATATATGTCATGCTACATTTAGTGAAGCTAACATTTTAAAAAAAGATGGATGTATTCATTATTCTTATAGCACTGTTAAAATACAAAAAACAAAGGATAGTTATTACATTAAACGTGTTGGTAAAGATGGTTTCACTATTGATGAAAAAGGTAAATTAAAAATATGGTTTAACAAGAGTGTATTCCAAATACCTTTAATTCAAGAAATATTCAAATATTTTAGATTTAATTGGTTAAATCCGTGTGTTATTCCTTATATTACTAAAACTATTCTTGAAAAAATGTTTGCTGGTAAAATAACTAATAATTTAGATGTTGTTAAACAATATCTTAAACTTATGAAAATTAAAGCCAGCCCTGCATTATTTTATAAACTGATCAATTTTAATTATTTTAGTAAACAAAATATATTACAACATATTTCTGTTGCTGAAAATGTTGATAATTTTATAAAATATGCTCTTTTTATGAGTAGTAAAAAGTATCCAGTTAGAATACCTGAAGAAGTAAAAGAAAAAGAAAGTATTATATCAGATATGATAAAGGAAGCACAGATTTTAAATAAAAAGATTAATTATAACTGGTCATTATTAAGACTGAAAACAGAACATAGTAAATGGACTAAGGAAATAATGAAAGCAGAAATGGATCTTTTAGAAGATGTGTCTGTACCAAATGCTGATATCATTGATAAATATACACCTGCAGAATTTAAACTTTTAAAAACACAGAAAGAAGTTTTTGTTGAAGGTACTATAATGAATCATTGTTTGTATACAGCATATTGGCATAGTATTAAAACTGGTAGATATTTAGCTTATCATGTAAAATATAATAATGAAGAATGTACTCTTGGTTTAACTTTAAATGTTAATAATGATAAACTAGATGTTACATATCAACAATGTTATTTAGCACATAATAAACTAATTACACCAACTATGAAGAACTTTACAACTAGTTTTGTTGAGGATTTAAACCAAAAAATTAAGACAGAAAAAATTATTATTAATCAACCTGAAACATCTGAAATGTCATGGGTATAACAAAAAATTTATTTATGGAAGAAAGAGAATTTCCCCCACATATAGAAGAACAAAATGATGGGAAAAAACTATGGATTATAGAAGACTATAGAATTTGGGCATTTAGTTATGAACAAGCTCTTGAACTTCTATCTCTTATTAAATCATTTTAAAAATGAAAACAATGAATTACATTAAAGAATTATTTTTTGGTGTAAGGGCTCAGGGACAACGTGTTTCTGAGCCTATGTTACCAAAAGAAAGACCTATGAATGATAAAGATTTTAATCAATGGTCTAAAAAGTTTAACGTTGGTGCAAGGTATGGACACAGAGGCTCATTTTATAACAATTAATCAATATGAACAAAAGAAAAATAGACTATTCTAAGTCTTATAAAAAAAAAATTGTTCAACAAATAGTATTTGATAGTTTTAAAGAAAGAGGATTTACACAATTAATTGGACTAGCAGGTCCAAATATTACAGACTATCTTTCTTTTGTTAAATCTAAAGGAATAAAACAAGCAGAAGTGTATGAAAGAGATTATATTAATCTCATCTACCAAATGCAAGATTTTAAACCACCAATCAAAACCACTGTTAAATATCAAGATATATTACATGCTGATATAAAAGAAAATGTAATATATGATCTTGATTTTTGTTGCACTATTACAAATGCAGAAGAGCATATAAAAAAGTTTAAAAAGAATGCTATTTTTACATTAGCCTTAAGAGGTATAGGATTAGTGCCTACATTGGAAAAATTTTGTGAATTAGTAAGCAAAATTAAATCTAATATACATTTAAATGTACATCAGACACCTAATTTCAAAATGCATTTAATGTATTTTGAAAAAACATCATACACTGTGTATCATTATTGTGATACTAGTGCAATGATTGTTATCAAACCAAATTTTTAAAAAATCAATTTAAATTAAAAAAACATGAGAAAAACAGTAAAATTTTATTCAGAACAAGAATCAGAACAAGTTAGAGAATTTGCAATGACAGGATTACCAGTTAAAGGACTAATTGAAGATTTTTGTAGAATAAGTGATAGATCTTTTCATTCAGTGGCATGTAGAATCTATGAGATAAGAAATAGACTTAATATTCCTAGAAATATTAAAACAGGAAAAACAATAAAAGATGTTAAAACTTCCAAAGCTGAATTAACACCTGTAAAAGATCAAAGTAAAGTGAACATAGGCATAGGAGAATTTAATATCCCAATTAAAAGTTGGGGAATTACTCAACATAAAGACGGATTTTATTTTAATGTAAAGTTCTAATAATGAATCCAAGACTTAAAAATGGATATGGAATGGTCTCTAGCTCTGTAGTTAGAGACCCTTCTATTTCATTAAGAGATAAGGGTCTTTATGCTTATTTAGCTAGTTATGCTGATACAGATAATACACTTACAGTTAGTGTAAACAAAGCAGCCTCTGAATGTAATGTAGATGTTTCTACAATAAGAAGGATTATAAGCCAGCTTAAAAAAGATGGTGTTATAATTAGAGAATCTAGAAAGACTGGAGAGTCTTATAAAACAATTTTAAATAAATAAATTAAAAAACAAAACAAAAAAACAAGTTATGGACTTAAAACAAACAAACAATTTAGACCTATCTATTAATAAAGATGATTTAATAGATATAATGATTGATAACAAGCTTACAGAGCTTGAAGCAGAACTTAATGTGGTTACAAATAAGAAAGAATCTTTAGATAAAGTAATTTCAAATAATCATAATGAAGTGGGTGAAAAACATACTAAGTATTTGTTAAAGAAATATTTACCAAAAACTATTGTTACAGATGAAGTTCCTGTTGTTAATGCTACTTATTATTCTAATGCTACATTAAAATTTAAATACTCAGAGTATGATGTTGTAATAAATAATTGTGATTGTAGAGATTTATCAGCTTTTAGTAAAACTAAAGAAAAAGAAAATGAGAAGTTAAGAGAACAAATTAAAGAATTGAATACTAAAATTGCAGAAATTAATCTTGAAATAACTAATATTCAAAAATCTCCTAAACGTTTAAAAGCTCAAATGCTTAAAAACTTCTTAGGAACTTCTAAAGATGGACAACAAGTGTTGGAATTAATTAATTCAAAAACTAAAATTACTGCTAAATCATTATTAGCTGGTAACTAGTAACATAATTACACGATTTAGGGAGCCGTTTTAGTATAAACTAGAATCTTGGAGTCAAGCAATGAACAATAGTAAAAGTATATAGCCTGCAAAACTGTTGTGTATGTTTTTTATTAAGTAATCAAGAAGACTTTAGCAGAATTATGACACAGAAAAAACGTCCCCTAAATGTGTAAATAATTAAAATAATAATTAAAAAACTAAAAAACATGAGAAAATTCAGAGTTTATGACACTTTTAATGATGGTGGTGAAACACATGATTATGATGTAACTATTGAAGACACTGATAAAGGTGATAAATACACTTTATTTAGAAGTAATGGTGGTAATTGGGCTGATGATTGTAAAGGAGAAGAAATGTTTTCTTTATTAGATACAGGTAATGGAGTTATATTTCCTAAAAATATTTATTCTAAAGACGTAGATTATCATACTTTAGCTGAGTTGTTTGTTCTGTTATCAGTTATAAACAAAACAGATCCTTTTCCTATATATGGAGGCAGGGTAGAAGAAGTTATTGAATCAACTAATTTTAATATATAACAATGGATGCATTTTCATTAGCTAAAGGACTCCACAATATTAATATGGCTCTTATGTATTTTAAAATTGTGAAAATAGATTGTGAAGGACAGGTTAAAAATAGCTTTAATGGATATATAAACAAATGTGAATATATCATTAATGATGTTAAATCTAGTTTAGGAAAAGAAATACGTGATGTATTTAATGAAGAATTAAGAGATTCTTTAGAGATATTTGATATTAATGATAAAATATTACATTTAAACTCTGATCAAAGAGTATTGATTGATAATATTTTAGATGACATTATCAAAGGAAAAGATGTAAAAATTATTGTAGAAGATTAAAATAAAAAAAATGACTAAAGAACAAATTAAAATGGTAAGGGAAGACTATTTAAGTTTTATAACAGGAACTGTACAAGAACATGGAGAAATAGGAGCAGCAATTGCTGTATTTGCTGATGTTATTGATAGTAAGGATGATAAGCCAGCTCTTATAGAAATTCCTATACCTAGTGAGTTTTTAAAAGATGATAGCACTAAAGAACATTTTGTTGAGAGAGTTCTTCCTGATCTCATCAAGGAATTTAAAAAACGTTTTGTAGCTCATTCTGTACTTTGGACTTGTGAAGCTTGGTTAAGAACAGCTCCAAAAGAAGAAATAGATAGTATAGAAAACTATAAAGATATTCCTATTAAGACTGAAGCTATTGTAATAATTATTGATTCTAAAGATGAAACAGAAGCTGTAATTTATGAAATAGTACGTCCTGCTTTATCTGTTTCTGATACTGGGGAGTTAGTAGAAAAAGAACAAAAGAACAAAGTTGAGTTAGTAGAAATGCCAGAATTATGTAGTGTTTTTAAAGACGAAGGTTTTTCTGGTAGATTTTCAAACCTTTATAAAAAGTTTACTGATTAATGAATTTAAAACATCTGTTTGGTCCTTACATAAAAAACTTAGAAAAAGAATGTGATGACTTGAAAAAAGAAGTTAGTGATATTAGAATGAAGCTTGCAGAAAAACAAGAACATATTAACACCACTAATAAATATTATAAAAAGAAGATAAAAGAACTAACTAAAAATTAGTTATAGCTCTATAATCCATGGAATATGTTGGTTTTGAATTTTATATAAATTTTTTTTATTATTTTTATTAGATAAAATTAGATAAAATGCATTACCAACTTCCTAATGGACGAGTGATAGAAATGAGTACTGAACAATATTTTGAAATGTCTGATGAAGAATTAGAATACTTAATAGCCTTTAATTATGGGGATTTAATAGAAAACCCCTGGCACGGTTCTATATTGAACAAGATAGATTTAACAGAAGATGATGTTAAAATATTCAAAGAACTCACAGATATACCTGATTTGGAAAAACTTTCAGATTTAGATATAGACTTTGAAGTTGATGATTAACATAAAAAACAAAAAAACATGAGTAAAGTTACAGTTGTAGCAGACAAAAACGGAAATGTAATTGGTATTTCCCAAAATAACCCTGATTATGGTTATATGAGAGTAGAACAACAAGCTATTCAGATTAATAATGAAGGCTGGTTGAGAAATGTAAAAAGATCTGCCCTAATAAAAGGTAGAACAGAAGATCTTTTAAGTACAGGATATGTTGAAGGAACAACTCTTCCTGGTAAAATTGTAGTGGTGGAATCATTAATTCCATTTAACACTGAAAATCCTGATAGAGATTTAAAAATAGCTGGTGATACAGGTATTATATGTCGTGTAGATGATCAACCTATTTATAGACAATCATTCTATACATCAAATCCTAATGCTGTAGATGAGTTATTAACTCATGATAATAGCACTGAAATCAAAGAAGTTTTAGCTGCACAGAAAGCAATGAGTTCTATGATGGGTAGTAAACAAGGAGAACCAGTTTTATAGAACAACAATTATAGAAATGTAAAGGGAGTCTAATAAAGGCTCCCTTTTTTTATATTCACAATTAAATAAATTTTAAAATGACAAAATTTAATGAACAGAAATCAATTTCTGCTAACTCCAATGGTATAATAGTATCTTATGGAGAAAACAACAAACACCAATTTATGAGGTATGACTTCATAAAAAAGATTCAACAAGAAGGTACTGTTAAGTATCAAAAGATTGAGGAAAATGTTTTAAAACTATCTCTAAAACAACAAGACATTTATTCTAAAGTTGTTTATGGTTTCACTGCATATTCTATACATGAAATTAATGTAATGACTGAAGAACAGAAAAGAAATGTTAAAATAACATTTACTAAAGCTCAGAGAATACTACGTAATTGGAAACAAGACATCACTTTTACAAACGTAGATAATTTTCTATTAGCATTATTTCCTAATAGTAAAATAGTAAAACACCTAACTAATGTTAAAGGACATTTAGATGAACTAGAAGATGATACATTTAGTTTTAAAGAACTGGGGCTTAAAAAGATTGACATTATTAATAAACTTTTAGAAGTTGGTTTATTACCAAAAAACTTTTATCAATTAAGATAATAATATTATTTTTACAGCCTTATGGGAATACAAGCTAAATTGAAAATATGTACAGGATGTGAAGAACCTAGTTACATATACAAGTCTGAAGGTAAGAATGGGAAGTATTGCAAAAGTTGTTGGTTTAAAAAAGAAAAGCCTAAAGCTATTGCTCCTGTTTCTAAAAAGAAAAAGGAAGAAATGGATATTTATTCTAAACTTAGAACAGCTTTTTTTGTTATTCACCCATATTGTGAAGTAAAACTTCCTGGTTGTACAGGAGAAGCTACAGATGTACATCATAAAGCTGGTAGAATAGGTGAATACTATTTAAAAACTTCTGAATGGTTAGCTGTTTGTAGGACTTGTCATAAATTTATAGAAGAAAATCCTATTATTGCAAAAGAATTAAATTTTTCAAAAAATAGATTAGGAAATATGTAGATAATGTCATATATTGTATATATAACATATCAATTATGACACTATCTACATATACTACTGAAAATATTGAATCTTTAAAAAAAACAGGTGTTTATAAAATATACCACAATTTTTTTCCAGATAAAATATATATAGGTAGTGCTGCATCTACAAATTTTAGAAATGATAATAAAGGATTTTTAGGAAGATGGAAATCACATCTTTCACAATTAAAACTAAATAAGCATCATTCAAAGTATTTACAAAGAGTTGTAAATAAATATGGTATTGATAATCTTAAATTTGAAATTTTAGAAATATGTGACTTTTTAGAATGTTTAACTAAAGAACAATTTTATATTGATTTATATAATCCTGTATATAACAGTTGCAAAATTGCAAAAAGCTGTTTAGGAATAAAACGTCATAATTTATATAAAAATGTACATCAATATAATATGTTTGGAGTTTATATTAAATCTTATGATAATATTACAAATGCAGAAATTGAAACAAAAATAGATAGAGCATCTATATCAAAAGCTGCAAAAGGTACTAGACCTAGTGCTGGAGGTTTTATGTGGAGTTTTGATATTACAAAACCTCCTATACCGTTAAGAGTAATTGAACAATATAATTTAAATAATGAACTTATTAATAGATATACATCTTTAGAAGAAGTAAAAAAGACATTAAACATTAAAAGTAGTACTGCTATAAGAAATTGTTTTATTGGTAAACAAAAACAAGCATATGGTTTTAAATGGATTGATGTTATAAACAATTGGACATTTAGTTCATGATGAACTATCTTCAGAAGAAGCTGTATCATTAGGACTTAAACTTATAGATAGTTAATTTTTTTTGTATTAAATTGCGTCCCTGTATTTCTATACTGGGGACTTTTATTTTTAACAACTAAATAAATCAAATATGAAGATTTGTAAATTTATAGACAAGATAGGGGATTGGATTAATAACCATCCTTTTGAGATAATTTCAATAATTATAGTATTAATCATAATTTTAAAATAATTATTATGTGTACAGCAATATGTATTAGTGATAAAAACCGTCCTAAAGAAATACCACAAAATAAATGGTTAAAAGAAGGACAGGAGTATGAGATTATATTTACAACATTATGTAAACCCCAAAATGAAGTGGGAGTGCATCTTGCTGAAATAGATTTAGATGAGTCTTGTGCACCCTATGAGTTTTTTTTATTAAACAGATTTGCTTTTACAGAAGAAAATTTAAAACTATTACAAGAGCTAATAAAAAACTGCAATGACACTGATTTCTCAATTACAGAATTATTGGAACAAACTGTTCTCCAGGAGGTATAAAGTAGGAGATAAAGTAGAATTTATATACAAAGTAAATAATATTCCTAATAAAATGACAGGAGTTATTTATGAGATAAATGAAAGATCTATGTTTCCATATTGTATAAAACTTTGCAATTCTTTTAGTTATAATGGTTGGCAAGTTAGTTATATAAACATAGATAAAAAACACATATTATGCAAAACTTAAAAAATAAGTATATAGAAATTTCTTCAGAGGAAGAAATGCAGAAAGCCTCTAATTGGCTTACATTATTAGGATATAAAAATGAATATTCAAATCCACAAATAAATAAAGAGACTTTTGTATATTTATTTATAGGAATAGGTAAAAATTTTCATTTTAATGATACTTCTGAAAAAAGTTCTCATTGGAAACCATTCTCTCTATTATATGAGGAAGGAATGCCTTGGGATAAGGAAGAAGATTTATTATCTAAAGCTAAAAGACTCTATCCTATAGGTACACAATATAAATGTGCTACTGGAGGTTATGAGGTATATACAGTGGAAAGTATGGATTGGGCTCCTTCTCCAGCCGATACTGTGTATGGAGAAGATGGTAAAGGATGTATATATAAACATGGTAAATGGGCAGAGATTGTAGATGAAATTAAACTTATAGAGAAATGGAGTGCTAGTACTTATGTAGTTTTCTTTAACAATTCAACTCTTCATGGAGTTAAATTAGGCACTATAGATAAAATTAAATATAATTTAGATAGCTCTAAAGATTCTTTCTTTGTGGATTATGGATGTTGTTCTAGAAGTAGATTAGATGTAGATGTTAAATGGTTTGCTACATTAGAAGAAGCAAAGAAGTTTGCAGCTACAATTAAACAATCTGTAGAAAAGAAAGAATTTATTCCTGATGATAATCTTTCTAGTTATATAGGTAGATATTTAGAAGCTTTAGTAGATCTTCCAAATGGAGGAAAAGTTAAAAAAGGAGAATATGGTTTAATTATAAATCATTCCCAAGCAAACTTTCCTTCTCATGTAGGTTATTGTTGTTCTGAAGCTTTAAAAAAGAATAATTTAAATATAAGATATAGACTTATGCCTGAAGGATTTACACCACTTGTTAAAGAAGAAGAATGGAAACCACAAGTAGGAGATTGGGTAGTTACAGATAATTTATCTAATGGAAGGGGTGGAATGTATTATGGAAATTTAGGACAAGTGTGGCAAATAGGAAGTATTAATGATGATTGGTATAAACCTATTGAAAGTATGAAATTTACAGGAGGTTCTTTAAAGTTACACAATTTAAGAAAAGTTATTCTAGCAGAAATAAATTCTGTAAGTTATATAGGTAAAAAAGAAGAACTATTAGAACAAGCTAAGAAGAAATATCCTGTAGGAACAAGATATAAATCTGCTAGCTATAGTGAAACAGAATATGTTGTTGAGAAACAGACATTTGAATACACTAGTGATGGTGATATACATGGTGAAGATGGTAAAGGTATTTTATATAGAAAGGGTAAGTGGGCAGAGATTATAGAACCACCTAAAGCAGAGGTTCTTACATCAAATCAAACCACTTATCAACCAATAGTAACATCCTATTCATATAATGGGGTTAAAGCAACATTAGAAAACATGTATCCAGATTTTAAATCAACAGAAACACATCAATCAATCAATATAGCAGGTAAACAATTCTCACCTATTAAAGCAGAATTAATCAAAGTAAAACAATTAAAAATTAATTAAAAAAAACAATTAACATGGTAAATTTAACTATTACACAAAGAGTATTAGCATTTTTAGGATTAACAGCTGAAGACCGTATAAATGGGTTTTATTTAAAGCAGCAATCTCAGTTGAACAAAGACATCAAGAATTTAAATAAAAATCTTGATACAATATCTGACAACCATGAAGAAGCATTAGAAGATTTACAGGAAAAATTAGATGATGCTAAGATTAGAGTGGAAGAAGCTTATCAAGGAGTAACACCTGAAGATGTAGCTACAAATGAGAAAGCAGCTAGTTTTGCTGATAAGTATTGGTATACTGTAGAACAAGCTGAATATGTTGTAGCTAGTATAGAAAAACAAATAGAAAAAGCTAAAGAACAATATACAGCTACTATAGAGTCTGTTCAAAAACAAATTACTGAAAGACAAAGAAGACTTGCTAAATTAGCATAATTTTTTAATTGATGTGTGTAAAGGGAGTGTATGAAATACTACACTCCTTTTTTATAAATTTATTTTATGAGTAAACAACAAACAGCAGTAGAATGGTTAATAGAACAATATGTTAATGAAAATTATGGCAACGAAGTAGGAGAACAAGCTAAAGAAATGGAAAAGCAGCAGATAATTGATGCTTATGATAGAGCCAAGTTTTATGACTATTTGATTGGATATGGTAAAAAATATTATAATGAAACTTTTAATAAACAAAAATGAATAAACTAACAAAATGAGTTATATAAAATGCACGTCTTGTAAAAAACAAGTATTTAAGGACTATTCAAATCCCAATATACATTATTCATCAAAAGAAAATGATACTAAGAATTTTAAGTGTAGCTGGTGTGAAAATTATGAATCTTTAAAAGTAGGGGATTGGTATCAAAATGAAAAAGGTGAGTATCATCAAAAGAAAAAAAGTAAACAATGAATAAACTATTACTAGCAATATTAGTTTGGGAAACAACTAAATACTTTGCAAAAAAGATTTGGTATTATTTACATAATAAATTTTAAAACTGAAACAATTATGATACAACCTAAAATACAAGAAGTATATATAGAATTTACAGACTCAGTATTTAATGAAGAATACGATGGATTTACATTATGTAATTCTAATGGAAAATATATTCAAGATTTAGTTGAAATGAATTGCTATTGTTTCACACCAGAAGAATTTGAAACATTTAAAAGAGAATTTGGTAAAGGGTTATTAGAGAAAGCAGCAGATTCAGCTTATATTGATAATAATCATCAACAAGGAGATTATTGGGATTCAGATGATTTTGAAGTAAACAAAGAATCAATTACTGAAGTATTAGATGATTATTTACTAAATAATAAAATATAGAATTATGAAAATAACAGCAACATTATTTGAAAAGACATATCGTGGAGAGAGAGTTTCTATACCTATTTCTGATTTACCTCCAGAGTTATTAACACCTGAGAATAATATAATGATAAATGTTGAAAGAGGAGAATTTGGTAATAGTGGTTGGGATGAAGGAGAAACTTCTGTAGTTATAACTCATTATAGAGAACAAACAGAAGAAGAGAAGAAACAATTTAAACTTCATTTGGAAGCATTAAAAGCTAAACGTACAGAAGAAAGATATACAGAGTATCTAAAACTTAAAAAAGAATTTGAAACAAATTAATTATTTATGACAGTAGAACAATTTAACGAAAAATATAAAGACTATTTAGAGAAAGGTCATTATGGATTATCCGTTGATGGTGATGAATTTATTGAGTGGTTAGACGGACAATTTGAAAAGTTTATTACATATCCAGGATTTAAGTTTACACAAATAAAAGAAAAATTTGGAATGGGTAGATTTTATTGTGATGGATTACCAGGTGAATTAATTGATGAAGTGGAAGATAAAATAAGTAAATTATGAAAATTAGAATAAACAATCTTGAATTTAAAAGATACACATCTACTAAAAAAGATAAACCATTATATGAAATAGTAAAATGGTATACAAATATTTATTTTGGTAAAGAAGAAGAATACAGAAAAGATGGGTATGTAGATAGTTTTGGTGATAATTTTTTACAGAAAGGAGAAAGTAGTATTTCAAAGGGTTCTTTTATCTTACCAGAAACTTGTATTGTTATTGCTTTTATAGAAAAGGGCAGTGAAGACTGGGAATTAAGAAGTGTTGGAGAAAGACTATTAGAACTAACACCTGAAGAATGGGAAGACTTTCATCAAGTGTATACAATAGGACAATCTAAACTGAATAAAAGTATTTAAAAATAGTGAACCCAGATGTTTTCATTTTACCTTGTACCCTTGCCTCATGGTTGGTTTAGACATAGTTCATCTGCATATATTGAAACTATCAACTGGGTTTTTTGAATCTAAATATAAGGTGATCAGGGGGGTCTAGCTGTACCAGAACAGCTATTTTTTTAAACATTTTAAAATGAACAAAAAAGATATTGATATAGATATAGTAAAACAATTTGTAGATAATGATACTTTAGTTAAAATGGCAACTCTTCAAGCAGAAAAAAAAGCTAAAGAGTTTAAGTATCTATTAAATGTTATTAAAGATAAAAAATATCATGATAAGTTATACGGTCAGTTAAAAGGTACTATTGGATATGATGGTAAAACTAAACTTTGGGTTAACCAATATATAGGTAGAATAAACAAAGATACAGTTGTAGATAAATCTGCAATATGTTTAAAGTATTCTTCTATTATGAGAAATAAAGCTAAAGATGCTATATTAAAAGAACTTTTAAAATGAATAAGAGAGAACAAATTCAAGCTGATGCTTTAAAAATAGCATTAGATAATAGAAGATCAAGTGCTGCAGTTAGCATGGGGGTTGGTAAAACTCTTATAGGACTAAAGTATATTGATCATTTACAGAAAGCAAATATGAATAAGCTTAATGTGTTAGTAGTAGCACCTAAACTTAGTATATTTAAATCTTGGAAGGATGATGCTTTGAAGTTTAACATGGATATACTAGGATTAGAGTTTACAACCTATCTCTCTTTAAATAAGTTTGATCCAAATAAATATGATGTTCTTGTTCTAGATGAAGCCCACTCTTTATTAAATTCACATATAGGATTTTTAGGTCACTACAATGGTAGAATACTAGGACTCACTGGTACACCCCCAAGATATGCTGATTCTGAAAAAGGACTAATGATGAATACATTTTGTCCTGTAAAGTTTAAATACATCACTGATGATGCTGTAGATGATGACATTCTTAATGATTATAGAATTATAGTGCACAAGATGAGGCTTTCTAGTAGTAATACTATAAAGGTGACTCTTAAAAGTAATAAAGAATTTTATACATCAGAAACTAAAAACTATAATTATTGGACAGAAAGAGTGTATGAAGCTAATGGACCTAAACAAAAACAGATAGCTTCTATAATGAGAATGAAAGCTTTAATGGATTTTCAAACCAAAGAGAATTATGCTAATAAGTTATTTAAGGATATGGATCAGAAATGTATTCTATTCTGTAATACACAAGCCCAGGCTGATAGAATGTGTACTCATTCAGTTCATTCTAACAATGTAGATTCTGATGAAAATTTAGAATTATTTAAAGAAGGAATGATTGAAAGACTATCTTGTGTCAATCAACTTAATGAAGGAGTTAATATACCAGAACTAAGAAGTGCTATTATTATGCATTCTTTTGGTAATGAACGTAAAGCCCAACAAAAGCTGGGTAGATTGTTAAGACTTAACCCAACAGAAATAGCTACAGCTCATATACTATGTTATAAAGACACTGTAGATGAACAATGGGTTAATGAAGCTTTAAAAGATTTGGATGAAAATAAAATTAAATATTTTGACGTAGATGACTCAACATTTAAACGGAAAGTATAGAAAAGTAAATGGAATACTAGAACCTACTAGTTTAGGAATGAAGAAACAATATGAATTGTTTGTTTCTAGTTTAAAAGATGGAGCCATTATAGAATTCTTCTATGAAGAACAACATGATGATGGAACACTTCCACAATTAGCTAAGATACATGTTATGATTAAACATCTATCTATGCATATAGGAGAATCAGTAGAAAATATGAAGTTGTTAGTTAAAGACAGAGCTGGGCTTTGTATAGCTAGAGAAGTATCTGGTAAAGAATACTTTCTAGCTAAAAGTTTTGCAGATTGTTCTAGAGAAGAACTAGCTTTAGCTATACAAGCAGCTACAGAAATAGGAGAACAAGTTGGTTTCATCTTTTAATATTAATACTGTGACAGAACAAGTAAATCTTGAAGAAATAAAAATCAAACTTATAGAAAAGCTTAAACCATCTGGTTGGGCTGTTAAATTAAAAGGATTTGTACAAAGCTCAGACTTTGACAAAGTGTTAGAAACATTACATAATCTAAGAGAAGATGGTAAAAGATTCACTCCTCCTCTTAAACTTGTATTTAGAGCATTTGAAGAATGTCCTGTAGATAAATTAAAGATTGTAATGATAGGGATGGATCCATATCCATATTTATCAGTGGCTGATGGGATTGCATTTAGTTGTAGTTTGACAGACAAGGTACAACCAAGTCTAAAGAACATATTTGCTTCTATAAACAGTACAGTGTACCCAGATCAAAGTGTAGAACATGACCCAGATCTTAAAAGATGGTCTAACCAAGGAGTGTTATTATTAAACTCAGCTTTAACATGTCAAGTGGATAAAATAGGAAGTCATTTCAATGTATGGAAAGACTTTATAGCTTACACATTAGATACACTAAATTACACTAACAGTGGACTTGTGTTTGTTCTAATGGGTAAACAAGCCCAAGATTTAGAATCATTAATTAATGAGGAAAAACATCACATAATTAAAGTGAGCCATCCAGCTTCTGCAGCTTATACTAAAACTATATGGGATTGTCAAGACTTATTTAATAAATGTAATTCTATTATAGAAGGACAGAATGGAAAAGACTTTAAAATAGTATGGTAGTATGGAACATTTAGAATTTAACAAAGAAAAATTTATAGATTTTAAGAAAGAATATAAAAAGGCTGTAGATAATGAAGAGCCGTCTTTTATATTCCAAAATAAAGAAATAGTAACAGGATATGCAAAATATCTTATTGAGTATTTAGAAACACAAATTAATTAATTAAAAAACACAACAAAATGGCAATCAACAAAGTAGACTTAACAGTTAGTCAATTATTAAATGACCTTAATGAAGGGTATACATGGCTTAAGAAAGATGATTTAGGGTATGGTAGTATAGAAATGAAGTATGGTGCTAATCCAGTGCAGATAGCAACAATTAGAAAACACCCAGCTCTTAAAGATGCTGAAACAACTTTAACTGTGTTTAATATTATAGATGATACAGCTAAACAAGATGTAAAAGTAACTCCTAAAGTTAATAAAACAATAGAGAGAATAGAAAAAGTAGAAGAACAACAGCCTGAATTAGTTGTAGAAACATCTAATGCTGTAGATCTTTTCTCAAACCTTTAATAAATATGATGAGTACTAATAATACAAAATATGTTAGACCATCTAACTTAGTATATAAATTTAATGTAGGAGATAAAGTGAAAGTGATCTATCCTGGTTCAGGATGTGGAGATTATGATATAGGAAAAGAAGTTAGAATAGTAAGAAAAGGTAAATATGCAGATGATCCTGCTTATGAAGTGTCTCCAGCTATAGGAAATAGTAAAACAGGAAGTTTTGATAAAATGATAGGAGAGAAGGCTTTTGTACTAGTAGAATCAGTACAAGATTTACTTGATAGAACAAAAAATTTAAATTTAAACACACACACAAAGTCAATTAAAATGGCAAAAATTAGAACAAAATCAATTACAAAGAAAGTTACTCAAGAAGTAAGAACAATTGAAACATCCTTAATTAATAAGGAAGAAGTATTTAAAATGTTAGCATTAGCAGAAGCTACAGGGCTTCCATGTTTATTAATTGGTGAACCAGGTACAGGTAAAACCAAAACTGTTATAGATTATGCTAAAGCATGGTTGAATAAAGATGGTAATATGACAGCAGAAGACTTTATGAGTAAAATCTATATTCTAGAAACTGATGAAGGTACTAAATCAAGTGAGGTGAAGGGTATTCCTGATCTTCAAGAGTTGTTTACAAATAACAACTATAAACTTAACACCCCAATTGCTGAAGCAGAAATTGTAATCATCAATGAGGTGGATAAAGCTAGTAGTGGTATCAGAAATGCTATGTTGGGTGTGATGAATGAGAAGTTCTTATTTAATGGTAAACATAAAATACCTTGTAAATGGAAGTTATTTATTGCTACATGTAATGAAATACCTAAAGATGAACAAGATAGTCCATTCTGGGATAGATTTATGTTAAAGACTAATGTAAATAGAGTATCTGCAGGTGATATTAGTAAGTATTATTCTAAAGGAGATAGAAACTACAGAGAAAGTTTTAAAATGGGTATTCCAAATAAAGCTGAACTAGACACTGTAGATGTACCAGTTAAGAAATTAGATAAATATCTAGAAGTGGGTTATCAACACAGTAGTGATAGAACTTTGACTTTTGTACCTAAATTAGCAAAAGCTGTTAGTTATATCTGGGATATTAGTATTGATAAAGCTCTTGTAAAAACTGCTCAAATTATGATTGGTCAATCTGCAGGTAGTGAATTACAAAATAAACTAATGTCTGCTGAGGTTAAAGCTGTTATGAGTAAGGTGGAAATGCTTCAATCATTTACAACTAATGAACAACTAGAACAAGCTGTAGTTGAAATTGAGAGCTTAATTAATGTTTATGCTACTAGAGATTCTATTGATGAAGATCAAGTACAAGAAATAGAAAGGTCTATGCATTATATTTTAAGTAATCATTCTGCACGTAAAGATGATTATCAAACAGCTGAAGCATTTGATAGTATGCTAGAAGGAGAAGAAGAAACTACTAAAATCCCTTTTTAGGTAAAGGTCTTTGGCAAACAATGACAGAACAGGGGAATACAATAACTTATTCCCCTCTTTCTTATTCTTATACAGCTAATGATCTTAAACACTTATTAAATAATATTTATGGCAGCAGGTAGACAATATAAGAATGCATATACCATTCTTGAAAAAGTAAAGAAAGGAGAGATAGACTCCTATTATAGAAATGAAGATAGTTTATTTAGTAAAATAAATTTCTACAAAAAACCAGATCTTATAAATCCACATCTTCATTATATTGATGAAAGTAGACTTAAACGTATTGTAAGTGATCATATGGTTGACCAAAAAATAGTTACTAATATATATGAAAGTTTTCACAAAGGAGTTGAGAATAAAAAATTACCTACAGATAAACAACCTGGGTTTGGTAGTTTTTATGAAAAGTTTCAAGAAAACTATACTAAGTTTCCAAAGCATTTGAGTAATGATATATTTAAAATGTATTATAATCAAATGGAGAAACTTAATTTTGAAGATAGAGATGATACAAACACCACTAAGTTTAAAATCTTAGAAAAAGCTAATAATCCTGTTGGTAAGATAATGAGTGAGAACAGTAGTTTGAAGTCAGCTATTTTTACTAGAAATGTAGTTTCTTATTTTGTTGGAAGAATGACTATAATGGATTTTATAGAACCTGAAACTTCTGAAGATTTTAAAAATGATATAAATGGAGATGGAGATTCAGGTGGAGGGGATGGTCTTCTAGATAAAATGATGAATAGTAAACAAGCTAATAATGACTTTGATAAAACTATTCAAGATGCTCAAGACTTATGTAACAAAATGGATGGAGCTATGGATGAAGAAACCCAGCAGCAAATGTTTGATAATATTCTTAAAGGAGGAAATCAAGCTGGTAAAATAAGTCCTGAATATCTTAATAAAATGATAGCTAAGCTTGAAAACATCACTCTTTCTATGGATAGTGTTAAAAATCAAATTAAAAAACTTGTAGATAAATCTGTAAGTTATTTTAGTGCTAAGAAAATAACCATCTATGAAGATTTGTTTAATAGTGATAATATAGCAGGACTAGATGAGTTTGAGTTATTACATCCTAAGATTAGAAAAATATTTGCTGAGGATTTACAGATTAAGAGTACTAAAAGTATTGGTAAAATAGATATTTATATTGATATTTCTGGTAGTATGAGTAGTAGATCTGGAACTATAAATAAAGATGGTAATCCTATAAACAAACTAGAGTTTTGTAAAGCATTTGCTGCTAAGCTTAAACAAATGGATATGTTGAATAACATTTATACTTTTAATACTAAAGTTAATAAGATTAAAAATAATATGTTATCCATATCTATGATAGATGATGATGGAGGCACTGATATTGATACTGTAATTAAGAGTATAGAAGCTAATAATGAAAATGCTTTAGTATTAACTGATGCTGAAGACCGTTGTAATTTATATTCAGATAAAGCATATTTTATTGGTGTACAGGGTGCTAGATTTAGTTATTTTAAAGATGATGTTATTAAAGAATATTCTCAAAAAGACCAAGTTATAGTATTTGATGGTACTAAAATAAGTAAGGTGGATACTGAAGGTGAAATAGTTAAGGAAAACAAGTAGAAAAAGTAAAGACCCTATAAACAATAGGGTCTTTTTTTCTTTTATCCTGTAGCAGAGAGGGTTATTCTACAAGAGTGGTTGTATATAGAGGGTTATTTTCCTTGTCCTTTGTAAGGTTTAGGTCTTGAGTTATGTTTGTTATAAGATTTTTTAGCAGACCCACCTTTACGTCTACCAAAGTTTACTTTTGTTGATACAGAATTAGAACCTTTTGCCATTAGCTTATATATTTACGTATTGAGTATTAGTTATAAAGTCTTTATTTTGATATTTAGCATATAGCTGTTTCCAAGACAGTCCAAATGTTTTCTCAAAATGTGGTGTGTCTATAATAGTTTTCCAATCACCACCCCATGTATATCCAGCTTCTTTAAATATTTTTATCACTTTAAAGAAATTAGGACCTGTCTTCCATGATTTTGAGTCATCATATTTATATGTTCCATCTGGTTGTTTAAATAACCAGCAGATGTCTATAGCCAGTCCATAATTGTGTAAAGAACTTCCTCCTTTAGCATTTGTTACAATGCTTCCTGGTTTAGTTCTTCCTTGAGCATACAAATCATTTTGTTCTTCTATGGTTCTTAATCCTTGTACCACTCTGATAGCTAAATTATCTTCTACAGCAGACTCAGCTTTATCAATAAGCTGTTTCACTTCTTCTCTGATTTTAGGGTGAAGATGTGATATTCTTTCTTCTGATATTTTATCTTTCATGTGTTACAGTTTTATTTTCCAGAAAGTAGATACACCATAGTTAACTATTCCATTAGGAGAAATACCAGCCTGTACACCAAATATTTGTTCTTTCTTATTCTTTAATAGGAAAGAAGTTGTAAATTGGTTAAGCTGTTGTTTATTACCTTGTATTCCTATTCCCCAGAACACTTGTGTTTTAGGAGGAGGAATTATTGTAATAGTTTCTTTTATAATTGGATATTTAAATTTATAATTAATCTGTCTAGCTCTAACTAAATTAGAACTAACAGTGTCAGTAATCTTTATATATCCTATAGAATCTATTCTAAGAGAATCTTTTTGTATATTGGTTGCTAGAAACTTAGCCACTAATGCTTGATATTGTAACACTAGTTTATTATAATTAGTGTCAGCAATATACTCTTTAGTGTAATGATCTACAGGAAAAGGTATAGACTCTACAATTTGTGGTTTAGATGTTGTAGTGGACTCTTTCTTAATCCATACAGTGTCTCTAACAGTTGTAATACTAGGAGCTATAGTGTTTTTTCCTCCACATTTTTGTAGAAAAAGAATAACTATTAATACAATTATAACTATGTCTGTAATTCTAAGCTGTTGTTTCATTTGTAAAGAAGTTTGATGTAAATTTAGCTATTGCTGCAATTATCATTACACCTGTAGCTAGTTTAGTGTGTTCACTAAATGCTGCAAATGATGCTATTGTAACAGAAGCTGCTAAAATACTATCAGCTATTTTTCTAATAAATTTAGGAGTTGGAGCCCAATACGAGCTGGATGTAATATTAAATTTCATATATTATTGATTTTTAAACTAATGTTACTGCTCTCCATACACCATTAATAGAAACAAGAATGATATAACTAGTAGCAGGTATGACAGTCAATGGATCAGTATTTCCATATTGTAATGGTTGATTAATTTCACTAACAACTTGACTACTTACAGTATCTGTATTAATAACAGTTATTGTTTGTCCATTGCAAAGAGCTGGATCAGGAAAAATAATAGGAAAAGCTATACTATTAGCTGCAATAATTTCATAAATACCTCTACCAGGCATAGTATATGAAGTAACAGAACTATTTAATGAAATATTTGAATAAGTGGGTTGTTTCTGAAGAGCAAGTATTTTAACTTTCTTTAGAAGATATTGCAAACTTTGAAATATTCCTTGAGGATATTGTGCCATTATATTAAGTTTATAAGGTTGTGTTATTAATTGTTTTAGTTATTAGTAATGATTGTTCATCAGGTTTAACAGCTACTATTTTAGTAAACAATGGACTGTTATCTTTAACAGGCTCTTCTGGAATGTTATTAGTATTTTTAACAATTACAGGTTGTTTATATATAACAGTTTCAAGTCTGTCCACTCTCCTTTGTAAATTTTCAACATTAGTTTTATTTACAATGCTAGTTGAAGTATTGAGAGCAACACTTGTCTTAATTGTTTGAAGATCAGTCCATATCATTAGCCCTAGTATACTAACCAATGATGGAAATAACCAAATTTTAACTTTGTCAGCTGAGGGTAGAGCCATTATTAAATAGATTAAAAAATTTTTACAAAATATATATAGTATATAACAAAAGAACATAAATTTGCTGCCCTTTTATATATAATATAATATACGAATATTACATGACTTTTTAAAAAATAATAAATTAATGAATACAAAGAAATATGCCATCTCATTAGAAGGTAAGCTTATAGAAGAATTTAAAAGAAAATTCTTTGATAAATTAGGGTATGAACCTGTTGTCCATGCTGGTTCTAGATTGAAGACAGAAGATGGTAAAGATGTAGCAACAATATCATTAGGTGAACTAAAAGATTGTTTTACTCCATTTCTACCTCTTCTTAGGGGAGTACCTGCAGAACTTGATAATAGATCAAGAAAGAAAGACTTAGTAGAACTAAGGGTGATATTTTCATTTATTGCTAGAAGTATGGGATATACTTTAGAAGATATTGGAGATGTGTTAGGTAAAAAAGATCACACCACTGTTATACATTCTATAACATGTTTTAAAAACTGGGTAGCTGTTGATCCTATTTTTAGAGATAAATTTAATATAATCCTTAATTACATAGTAGTTATACAAAACAAACAAAATGAGTCATCAACATTGGAACACACTGATCAAATGGAACATCAGTCCTAATCAAATCTATTTATTAGATTGTTACCGTAGTAAGATTAAACCTTCTAAAATAATTAATGAAGAAGGTGAACGTTTAGTATGTCAAGCAAAAGATTTATTGGATGGAAATAATAATCTAACTAATAAAGCAAGTATAATATTAGATGAGTATGAAACTTTTCTTGTAAAAGCTAAGAAAGTGGTGGCTAGTCAAGTACTAGGGGAAGATATGAATGAACGTATTAAAGAATACAGAGAAATATTTCCTCCTAAAAGACTTCCATCTGGACAATTAGCTAGACAAAGTGTTCAAGAATTGAAAGACAAGTTTGTATGGTTCTTTAAAACATACCCAGAATATGACTGGGATTTAGTATTAGATGCTACAGACTATTATAATGAAATCTTTAGTAAAAAAGATTATGCATATATGGCTACCAGTAGTAATTTTATTAAAAAAACAGAAATAACTAAAGAGGTGTCTTCAAAACTTGCTGATTATTGTCAGCAAATAATAGATGACCCTAAAATTTTAAATCAATAAACACATGACTAGAAAAGAAAAGATGATTCACAGTTTAATAATATCATGTTTGTTTAGTTTATTAAGTTGGTTTACAATAGATAGATTTATAATAAAAGTATCATTTTGGCAATACTTTTTTATTGAATTTATTTTGATTTTATCACTTAAATTATTTAACTTTACAAAGCAAAGATTAAACCTAAATTTATAATGAATTTACTAAATACACCTATTAAAGATAGACCTTTTGGTATAAGGAGTTATGTAGAAATTCTTGAAGAAGGTTTAAATTACATTGAGGATAGAAGACTAGGTAAGATTAAATCTTTAACATTACCGTGGGATGGATTAAATAATGCAGGTGTAGCTGGTTTAGAATGGGGATCAATGATAACTATAGGTGCTAGACCTGGTTGTTTATCTGGAGATACTGTTCTTGATATTTATAGACACTACAATAAAAAAAATCATAGAAATGGATCTAGAAAATACACATTAAAAGAATTATACTATAAATTTAACGGCTTACTTGTACCAAGAAATTCCAAAAATGATAAAAGAAATGGTAATTATTGGGATTTAACAGTGCCTTCAAAACTTTATAGTTATAATAAGAATGAACAGTATTTAGATTTAAATAATATTGTTAATGTTATAGAATCAGGTATAAAAGAAACTTTTACTGTTATAACAGAATCAGGAAAACAATTAAGAGCAACAAAAGATCATAGATTTTTAATATCTGAAAATGATGAATATCTTGAATTAGAAAATTTAAACATTGGGGATTATGTATATTGTAGAACTGACAAACATATAAATAAAGGAAGAAAACCAAGACCTTATAGATTTGAATATACTACAAAAATGCCATATTATCCATCAGCTAAAGAAAAAAAAGTTAAATGTAATAATATTGAATATACACATCATAGAATTAAAAAGACTAGAGCTGTTTATGATGCTGCTTTAAACAATGTTACATTAGATGTATTTTTAGAAAATGTAAAAACTAATCCTAATCATAATTATAAGTTTTCAGATCTTAATATGGACATTCATCATATAGATGAAAACCATCAAAATGATGTTCCTGAAAACTTAATTTTGCTTAGTAAAGAAGAACATGCTAGATTACATTCATCGGTTACTTATATAGATAGAATTAACAGAAAGAAAATTGTTAAAGAAAAAATCATATCAATTGTAAGTTTTGGAAAAGAAATGACTTATGATATAGAAATGACCAGTCCTTATAATAATTTTGTTGCTAATGAATTTGTTGTTCATAATTCAGGTAAGACAATGTTTGTATCTCAAATACTAAGAGAATCTAAAATGCTTAATCCAACACAAAATTTTAATATTTTAGAATTTCAATTTGAGATGGGAGCTAGACAAACTGCAGCTAGAGATTTTGCTTCCCAGGTTAGTTTAGATTATAATCAAGTACTTAGTACTCATAAACAATTAGATGAGTTTTCTGTAAAACTTATGAGACAATATATTGCAGACACTAAAGTGTTTCAAGGTTTTGGTAACTATAGAGTTCAGATTAATGACCCTCTTACAGTTACTAATATGGAACAAGCCATATATAAAACTTATGAAGGACTTGGTGGTAAGCCTCTTATTGTATCTATAGATCATAGCTTCTTAGTAAAAAAAGATAGAGATGAGAAAGAAAAACTTAACACTTTATATAACACTGTAGAAATGTTAATGAAGGTGAAGAATAAACTACCAATAGTGGTATTTATGATTTCACAATTAAACAGAAGTATTGATGACCCATTAAGAAAAATGCCTGGTACAGTGGGTAACTACCCTACTAGTGCAGATATATTTGGTGGTGATGCTTTACAACAGGGTTCTGATATGGTGTTAGTTCTTACAAGACCTTTTAAAGCTGATATAGAAATATATGGTAGAAAAGAGTATGTTTGCAAAACTGATGATATTTTTGGTCACATTCTTAAAGCTAGAAATAGTGCTGATGATACTAACTTATTGTTTCTTAAAGCAGAGTTTTCTAAACAAAGAATGATAGAAATTCCTGAACCTGTTTCTAATAACCCAACAGGAGCTCCACCAAAAAGAAGAACAGCTCAAAAATATAATAATTCACAAACCCCATAATTCACAATTTAAAAAACACAGAGTATGTCAATCATGCACAGTATGTCTGAAGAAGACAAAACAAAGTACAAGTTCCAAAAGACAAAAGAAATGAGAGATTTTAACAAAGATCTCATTAATGATTTAGGAATTTCAATTTATGAGTTCAACATGAAAACACAGTTTTATGATGAACAAGGTAGACTGGTGGTAGGAATCTTTCCATCAGAGTTTAAAAAACCAAAAGGATTTTTCTTTGAGCTTATAGACTCAAACTTAAATCCAATAGATTCAGAAAGAAAAGTTTATAGAATTCCTCCTACAGAAGGATTTGAGGATGAATATGAACTTACAGCCAAAGGTTCTTTTTTAGTTCCTATTGAAGAATTGAAGACAGTACACAGAAGTTCTGTTGCAATTAGTAAGTTGTCTGCTTTTACAGGTACAGAGAAGCCTGTATTTAAAGTGACAGAGAAAGCTCAAGAAATTCAAAAGTCAATTCCTAAAGCTCCTGCTCTTATGGAGGATGCTTTATATAGTGAAATGACTATTAGAGATTTTTATGCTATCAAAACAGGTAAACCAGTTAGTACAAGACAATGGTTGAATGAATTAGTAAGAAACACAAAATAAACAAAACACATATGGCTGCAACAAGAGTGCTGATTCTAGCTGAATCAGGTGGTGGTAAATCCACTAGTATAGAAACTTTAGACCCTAAAGAAACATTTATTATAAATGTAGCAAGTAAAGGATTACCATTTGCTAAATGGAAGTCAAAGTATAAAGAATGGAGTAAAGAAAACCCTACAGGTAATCTTTATCAAAATTCTAGTGCTCCTTCTATTATAGCTTGTATGGAGTATGTTAATTCAAAAAGACCAGAAATAAAAACTCTCATTATAGATGATTTATTTTATATGTCAGCTTTTGAATTATTTGACAAAGCAAATGAAACAGGGTATGCTAAGTTTACTAGTATTGCAATTTCTTTAAAGAAGGTGGCAACACTTCCTCAAACATTTAGAGAGGATCTATCTGTATTTTATCTAACTCATCCAGAAGAGTCTACAGACATTGAAGGACGTAGAATCATTAAAACAAAAATGACAGGTAAAATGGTGGAGCAACAATTAAATTTTGAAGGACTTTTTGAAACTGTTCTTTATGCAAGACCTAGAAAGAGTAAGGAAACTAAAGAAATGGAATATGGTTTTGAAACAAAAACAGATGGTACAACTCCTACTAAAACTCCAAAAGGAATGTTTACAGAGAGCTTTATACCAAATGATTTATTGTATGTAAAATCTGCAATCCATAAGTATGAAAATTAATAATTTATTTTAAACAAAACAAAAACAAAACAACATGTTTAGTACAGCAGGACAAGAAGTAAAAGGTGGAGGATTAGGAAAATCTTTTAACCCAGGAGTAGTTTATGCACACATCTATAGTGCAACAGTTAGAACATCTCAGTCAGGTAAGAAGTCTTTAGAGATAACTCTTGAGGGACCATCTATTCCTAACTTTGAAGGATGGGCTATTGATAAAGAAAATCCAGAAGGAGCTAAGTTTGCAGGACAAACAGCAAGAGTTAGTGCAACAGTTTATACCACTGAATTTAATAGTGATGATATTAATAAGAATGATATTCTTAATAAAATCATTATTATTTCTAATGAGTTAGGATTTAGAAAAGAAATTGATGCTTTATCTGATGATGGTTCAATTACATCAATTGAACAATGGGTAGAAGCAGCTGTTGAAGTTCTTAAAGGACAAGATGCTTATTGGTTCTTAGCAGGTAAAGAAGATGAGTATAATGGAAAGGTGATTACTAAATTATCTCTTCCTAAATACAAGTTTTGTTCTACTGATGAATCAAAAGTTCCTAAGTTTGATAAAACAAACAAATATCATTTTACTGCACTAGCTAGTAAAGCAGTTACTAGTTTTGAAGCAAATGATTTTGAAATGTAAAATTTAAAATTTAAAATTTTATTTATAAGAAGGAGTGTATATTTTTACACTCCTTTTTTATTTATTAGAATATGTTTAACACCAAGAATTTAGTACATGATGTAAAGAATGTTCCTGTCCCTTGGATATTTGAACACTTTGCATCCCTTAAAGAAAAATTAGTTGGGCAGGATGTAAAGATTAAAAGTGTTTTTAATAAAGCTGATAAAGTTCCTAGTATGTGTATATACACGGATAGAGCTAACAGCTATAGATATAAAGATTTTTCATCTGGTAAAAGTGGTAGTGCAATAGATTTTGTAAAAGAACTAAAGCATCTATCTTTTTATGAAGCTGCTCAGTTAATAGTACAAGTATATAATGATTATGTTCTACATAATAATGGAGGATATGATTTAAAGGAATTTCAAAAGGCTTCTAGATATAAAGTGACTAGTTATGCTTTTAGAACATGGACTACACAGGATCAATATTTCTGGACTCAGTTTAATATTGGATCTAAACTACTAGAAGAATATTGTGTAAGACCTTTAGATTATTATTGTATGACTAAAGATGATAAAAATCTTTGTATAACAGGACTTTATCTCTATGGTTATTTTAAGAAAGACGGCACACTATATAAAATATATCAGCCTAAAACTTTAGATAAGAAATTTATTAAAGTGACAGACTATATTCAAGGATTTGAACAGATACATCATCATAAAAATTTACTTATTACATCCAGTCTTAAAGATGTAATGTCTATAAAGTCTCTCAAACTTAAAATAGATGTTATAGCTCCAGACAGTGAGAACACTATGATTAAAGATGACATCATGGATGACTTTATTGAAAGCTATGATAAAATAATTATTATGTTTGACAATGATGAACCAGGTATAAAAGCTATGAAAACTTATAAGGAAAAGCATCCTTTTGTAGAAATAGCTCTTCTTCCTATGAGTAAAGATGTATCAGATAGTATTAAAGATTTTGGAGCTAAAGAAGTTAGAAACAGAATAGTTCCTATATTAGACAAAAAAATAAACTAATGGCTAAAATAAAATCAGTTAGGAAAAACACTTCTCCTAAGAAACCCAAAAAAGTAATTAATAAACCTTTTGCTGATGGTACAATGAGCAGTAGTCAATTCTTTGGTATGATAAGAAGTTGTTTAAGACAGAAATCTAGATGGTGGCATAGTATAAAAGTATGTAAAGAAAGAGCAAAGATTCCTTATAAAGGTCCAAATAAAAGAAGAAAGTTTTCTTATATATGTGAACTATGTAAAGGAGAATTTGATGCTAAAAATATTAATATACATCATTTGGATGAATGTGGGGCTTTAAATTCTTTTGAGGATATTTCTGGTTTTGTTAAAAGATTATTTTGTGACAGTGATAAATTAGTTTGTATTTGTACTACATGTCATGATGGTATTCACAATAAAAATAACTAAATTATGAAAAAAGATAAACAATATTACATAGACAGAGCTAAAAAAGGTAAAGAAAATCAAAAACAAATGGTAGAAAAAGTGGTGGAAATGATTATGGATGAAACATATAATTATAAAGATGTTATTAGAGATTGCTTATATGAAAGTTTCTCTAAATGTCCTCAACACGAATTAAAAACTTGGTTAAATTAAAAAAAATAAAAACTATGGGAAGATATTATTCAGGAAGTATAGAAGGTAAATTTTGGTTTGCTGTACAATCAAGTGATGCAGCAGATAGATTTGGTGTAACTGGTCAACAACCATCAACACTCAATTATTATTTTGAAGAAGGTAATTTACAGGATGTTGAAGATGAAATTAAAGTTATAGAAGAGTTATTAGGAGATAAAAAAAGAATATTAGATGAATTTTTTAATACTAATAATGGATACACTGATGAAATGATTGAAGGTTTAGGGATCACTCCACAAGAATTAAAAGAGTATGCTGATCTAGGTTTAGGAATTAAAATTAGAGATTGTATTAAAGAAGAAGGTTCTTGTTCATTTGAAGCAGAATATTAAAAAATGCTGTTAATAACCAACAAATATTAAATATATACTAATGAGATTAATTAAATGGAAATATAAACCAAATGGCTGGTGTCCTGTACAAGCAGAAGGATGGTTTTTAGGAACTTATTTTTATTTTAGATCTAGATGGGATCAAGCAACAATAGAATTCTGTTCTACAGAAGAAGATTGGGATAAAAATAATATTGATTCTTTCTATGTCTTATATAAAACAGCTCCTTATAAAGCAGGTTGGTTAAGTAAATGGCTTTGTAGATTATTAATTTACAAAGGATGCTTTATGTATTATTTTAAAATTAAACAAAAATGAAAAAATTCACAGTGTGGGTGGGAGGTGTAGAAGTAACTGATTACCTCCTTACAAAACAAGAAGCTAAACAAATAGCTTTAGAGTATATAATTCAAGGATACACAGATGTAAAAATAAAAACTTATTAATATGAAAAAGATTATAATATTAGATTTTAGTACAACTAAAGTACATGTCTTTCCATATGATGAAAATATATATTCTGATGGAGAAGGTTTTATAAATAATGAATGGATAGAAGAAGAATATGGATTGGGATTAAAAGAATCTCAATGTCAATGGATGATAACAGATGATTTAGTAATACAAATACATTAATTATGTCTCCAGAACAAAAAGCAGAAGAATTAGTAGATAAAATGTTATATTGTTATCAAGATCATATTGACAAATATACTGCCAAACAATGTGCATTAATAGCAGTAGATGAAATAATATCAATAAATATTAGTACACCAACTGATTATGGAGCAAGTTGGACATATTGGAATCAAGTCAAAAGAGAAATTGAAAAATTATAAAACTTGTACAAGAATTACCAGGAAACCCATTTGAACACACATTAAAAGCTTTTGGATATGAGTAAAATAGAAATTAAAGAAGAAGCAACTAAAAAAGTTGATAAGTTAAAAATTCTAGTAGGATTTTTAGAATATGAAGAAGCTTATACCTTTGATATTAAATCACAGGAACGTATAAGAAAGATGTTGAAAGATTTAGGATATTGGAAACCAATTAAAACTAAAAAATAATGGAGTTAGAAGAAATTATGCAAGAGTCTATAAAACTTATGGAGAATGATTTTTATAGTAAACCGTTTGAATTCTCTTATAGTAGTTTAAATAAGTTGATGTGGAATCCACAGGCTTTTTATCAGATGTATGTACTTGGTAATAGAGAAGAGAAAACAGAATCTTATTTAGTAAATGGTAAGATTATACATTGTCTTCTACTGGAACCAGAAAAGTTTGATCAACAGTTTATAGTTAGCCCAGGTAAACTTCCAGGTGACAGTGTGAGAGTTTTAGTAGATAGAGTGTATGCTCATGCTAAAGAACTACAAGATAATGGTGATACAAGAACTGAATTTACAGATTTTACTAATGCAGTACTTGATGTTCTTAAAGACATGAATCTTCATCAAAGTTTAGTTGATGATAAAAAGACTGGAGTTACAGGAGATCAAAAACGTATAGATAAAGTGTATACACCAGAAGCTATGAACTATTGGGAATTTCTTAAAGCCAAAGGAACTAAGATACTTATAGATCAAGAGAACTATGACTTCTGTAAAACAGGTGTAGATCTTATTAAGTCAAACAAAGATATATGCAGTCTTATAGGATGTGATGTAACAGAGTTTGACAACAAAGAGGTTTATAATGAATTACCACTGAATTGTAGTATGATAGATAAATCTTTTGGGCTAAAAGGTATTGTTGATAATTTAGTAATTGATCATGATAAGAAAATAATCTATATTAATGATATAAAGACCACCTCAAAAGATCTTAAAGATTTTCCTGAGTCAATTGAGTTTTATAACTATTGGATGCAAGCAGCTATATATACAACAATGGTGGCTGTAAAATATATGAATTTAATTGATCATAATAAATATCAAATTAAATTTCATTTTGTAGTAATTGATAAGATGTATCAAGTGTATGCTTTTCCAGTGAGACATGAAACTATGACTGCATGGTTTAATAAACTTACAGATGTTTTAAATAAAGCTGAATGGCATTATTCTAACAAAGATTTCACTCTTCCTTATGAATTTGCTACAGGAAGTGTAACCCTATAAAAATTTAAAGAAATGATAGATAAACTCTACAGTAAATATTTCCAAAAATCAAGATCCTTCTTATATCCTGTACTAGGAATAAAGAAGAAGAGCAGTGTTATACCTACAGGTACTTATGTTTCTATTAAAGATAAGATAGGTCCTGAAGATATGAAACTTATTTGTACGTTTAAAAACGATACATCTGAAGAGTTTAAAACTTTTGAAAACCAAATGCTTTTATCTAATCCTTTATTTTCAAAGAAGATAAGTACAAATGATATCAACATTTATGTGTTTGACTTAGAGATTTATAAAACCGATTATTTTAATTTCATCTTGGGAAAATATTCTTTATTTTCTAAACAATTAAAAAGGGCTATTAAAAATTATTACGGTGAACAATCTGCAGAATATGAAATAGTGGATAGTTATTTAAATCCAGAAAAGTATTTTGAAAACTATGCTAAACTCTTAGGTGTTGATGTTTCTGTATTAAAAGAAGTGGGGGAATTATGTAATCCTTGTGATATTGATAAAGAAACTTTAAAAATTTCTGTAAAAGAATTACAAAGTGTAGTTAAAATGTAATAGTTTTGTAAAAAATAAAAATATGAACAAATCAATGATGTTAATAACGTCTAGCTGGGGACAGAAAAAGACGTTTAAAATGATACCAGCAACACCAGATTGCATCTTTAATGAAGCAATCTTTGACTTAGATAGTAAAGTATTAGCTCTCATCTCTAAAGAGAAGAAAGAAAGCTTACATATGGTGGCTAAAGTGAATGAATTTGGAGATGTAGTTCCTATGAAGATAGGAAGAAGATCTAATGGTAAAGACTTTGCTGAAGAACGTAAGTCTTTAGAAACATTCTATGAGTATTATATTGAAGATGTTACTGAAATAAAAGATATAGTTAGTAAATTAGCTGTTAATTCAGATACTTTTGACGTTATTTCTTTTATTGATGCAGTACCAGATGTTCCAAAAACAGGAAGTTTGATTAATAGTTTGTAGTTTTGTTTATATTTGCTAAAAAGCAGGAAGAGAAATCTTTCTGCTTTTTTTATCTTAATTAATTAAAGGGGAAACAGCTTAACTGAATATTATAGAAATGATAGAAAAAATAAACCCACATTGGGTGATGGATTTTGAAACTATTGTAGATTGTTTCATAGCAGTGTTCCAACATTACAAAACAACAGAAACTAAAATATTTGTTGTTCATCAATCCAGAAATGACTTCCCAGAATTTGTTAAGTTTCTAAATGAATGTAAAACAGAAAACCAATGGCACATATCCTATAATGGATTAGCTTTTGATGCTCAGATTACACAGAAGATTCTTAATGAACAGAAAAAACTCTTAAAACTTGATACTCAATCACTTGTAAATTTTATTTACAATTATGCTCAAGAAGTAATTGATAAAACTTCAAGAGGTGACTTTGCTGAATTTGCTCCATACAAGCTTAAGATTAAACAGATAGATTTGTTTAAGCTTAATCACTGGGATAATAAAGCCAAGATGAGTAGTCTTAAATGGATACAGTATTCTATGGACTGGAATAATGTTGAAGAAATGCCTCATAAACACTCTGAACCTGTGTTAATGATGGAACAACTCAACATGATCATTAATTATTGTATTAATGATGTTCAATCCACTAAAGAGATATACAATCATTCTAAAGAACAAATCACTCTTAGACAAACTCTCACTAAAGAATATGGAATAGATTTATATTCTGCTTCTGAACCACGTATTTCTAAAGAACTATTTTTACATTTCTTAGAACAAAGAACAGGAATGTCTAAATCAGAACTTAAAGAACTACGTTCTCCTAGAACTTATATAGTGCTGGCTGATTGTATTCTTCCTTATGTTAAGTTTCAAACTCCTGAATTTCAAAAAGTGTTAGATTATTTCCGTACACAGGTTATTACATCTACTAAAGACGGATTTAAATACACTCTTAATTATAAAGGAGTAAAAACTGACTATGGACTAGGTGGTATTCATGGTGCAGCACAAGCAGGAGTTTATGAAGCTAAACTAGGATGGACTATTATGACTAGTGACGTTACTAGTTTCTATCCTAACTTAGCTATTAAAAATAATTTTGCTCCAGCTCATCTACCACAGAAAGAATTTGGACAATTGTATGAGTGGTTCTTTGAAGAAAGAAAGAAAATACCTAAGACAGATCCTAAGAATTATGTGTATAAGATTATTCTTAACAGTACTTATGGTTTAACTGGTGATGCTAACAGCTTCCTGTATGATCCTAGAATGACTATGCAGATTACTATTAATGGTCAACTACTTCTATCTATGCTCTATGAGATGTTATGTTTAGCTATACCTGAAGCCCAGCCTCTTATGCAGAATACAGATGGTTTAGAGATGATAATTCCTAATGATAAAGTGGATGTCTATTTAAAAGTTTGTACAGAATGGGAAAAGCTCACTCAGCTAGCTCTTGAACATGATGAATATAGTAAGATGATTATTAGAGATGTAAACAACTATATGGCTGTTACACAAAAAGGTAAGGTGAAATCTAAGGGAGCATTTGAGTGGGAAGACTTAGATAAAAAAAAGGTGGCTGTATTTCATAAAAATAAAAGTTTTCTAATTATTCCTAAAGCAATTTATGCTTACTTTGTAAATGGAATTAAACCAGAAGATTTCTTAGAAAAAAATGAAAACATATTTGACTATTGTGGAGCTGTCAAAGGAAAAGGAGGATGGTATTTTGAAGAAAGATTTATTAAAGATGGAGTAGTTTATAAGAATAAACTTCAAAAGATTATCCGTTATTATATTTCTAATGATGGAAATAAAATAGTTAAATGTCATCAGGATGGTAGAGAAATACAAGTGGAAGCTGGTGAATGGTTACAAACTACAGTGAATAAACTAGATGGTTCTAAAGAATTTAATACATATAACATAAATAAAAAGTATTATCTAGAAGCCATCTATAAAGAAATAGAAGGAATTCAATCTGTAAATTATAATAAACCAACACAACTTTCTTTATTTTAAAAAATTAAAAATTAAAACACAATGATCATAGCACTAAATGGCTACTCTGGGGTCGGAAAAGACACAGTGGGTATTATCATACAATACCTACTGTCCAATTCTGTAGGTAACACAACTGTAGAAGAAGCTGTTACTAATTATAATGACCACGAATGGTGGTTAGAAGAAAACTCTGAATGGGAAATTAAAAAGTTTGCTGGGAAGCTTAAAGACATAGCTTCCCACCTTACAGGTATAGACATAGAAGATTTTGAAGACCAAGAGTTTAAAAAGACTAACTTAGGTTTTGAATGGTGGACCACATGTAACGAAGGTTATCAACCTATGACTATAAGAGAATTCTTACAGAAATTAGGTACAGATGCTCTTAGAATGGGACTACATGATAATGTATGGGTGAATGCTTTGTTTGCTGATTATAAAGGACCAAAAATGAGTGAGTACAATCCAAGTAATTGGATTATTACAGACACTAGATTTCCTAATGAAGCTCAAGCTGTAAAAGATAAGGGTGGTTTAGTTATCAGAATAGATAGACCAGGAGTTAAACCTATCAATAATCATCCTTCAGAAGTAGCACTTGATGATTGGAAGTTTGATTACAAAATAGCTAATGTATCTGATATATATGCTCTTAAAGAAACAGTGGAAGTTATTTTAAAACATGCTAAAATTATAAAATAATTGGAAAAGTTATCTAAAGCAGAACAAATTTTATATAATATATGTTTAAAACAAACAGAAGAACTATTTATGAAAGAAGTTGAAAATATACATGAAGAATTAAAATATTATACTCCAGATATAGAAGATATAAAGGTTGGATATGAGTGTGAAATTCATACTATGACTACTGGAGGACTAATTATATTAGATATGTTAGATAAAGAAGAATCAAAAACTATACAACAACCTAATATAGAATACTGGGTACCAATTAAATGTGATTTAGACATATGGGATAATAAAACACCTCATCAAATAGTAAAATTATTAAATAATAATCAAGTAAGAACTCCCTATTTAACTAAAGAACAAATAGAAGCTGAAGGATGGATATTTAAAATAAAAAGTGTAGATTTATGGTTTGAATCAGATGCTGAAAAAGCTAGTAATTTACAAGATTTTTATGGTTATAAATGTTATAAATTATTTTTAAATTATGGTTTACATGACAATAAGATTAAAATAAAGGGAGATTTTACTGGAGGTTGTAATTTCAATAAGGCTGATACTTTATTTGAAGGATTTTGTCCTAGTGTTAATGAACTAAGAATTATATGTAAACTATTAAATATAAAATAATGATTAGCCCTATAGAAACAGATGACATATATGTAAAAGTGTATGATCCTGAAAAGAAAAAAGTGATAGCTACATATGATAGTTATGCTCAGGCTGCAAGAAAGCTTGGGCTTACAGATAAAGTGGTGAATAATGCTTGTGCTAATAAGACAAGAAGGTATTCTCCATTTTTAAATAAAGAAGTTGCTATTAGAATATCTGCAAAACCTAAAACAGAAATAAAATGAGTAAAATTTTACACATCTCTGATACACATGGATTCCATCAACAATTTCCTATGAGTAGATTTGAAGGAATAGATATTGTTGTACATAGTGGTGATTGTTCTAACTATAGAGATTTAGTTTTAAATGAAAGAGAAGTTAGAAATTTTATTGAATGGTATAAAGAAGTACCTGTTAAGCATAAAATTTATTCGGCAGGTAATCATGATACCAGCATAGATAAAAGAAGAGTTACTCCTGCAGATTTTCATGAAGCAGGTATAACCTATCTTGAAAATAATGGAACCACTATAGAAGGTATAAAGTTTTGGGGAAGTCCATACACTCCTAAATTTGGTGAATGGTCTTTTATGAAGAGTAGAGAAACCATTAACAGAGTGTGGGAAAATATTCCTAAAGACACTGATGTACTTATAGTGCACGGACCACCAAAAGGGAT
>Ga0209084_1000127_pt1 | contig 71896 bp, 17 predicted proteins | sample C_130820_MF_Meta_FD_187309 | JGI IMG/M metagenome (GOLD analysis project Ga0209084, IMG submission 187309) | Freshwater microbial communities from Lake Croche, Canada to study carbon cycling - C_130820_MF_MetaG (SPAdes) (version 2) | ecosystem: Environmental > Aquatic > Freshwater > Lake...
GGTGGTGACACCAGTAATACCAACTGTAGATGAAAATGTAGATGCACCTGTTACGCCAAGAGTACCAGCAACAGTGGCATTGCTGCTCATTGTGGTGACACCAGTAATACCAACTGTAGATGAAAATGTAGATGCACCTGTTACGCCAAGAGTGCCAGCAACAGTGGCATTGCTGCTCATTGTGGTGACACCAGTAATACCAACTGTAGATGAAAATGTAGATGCACCAGTAACACCAAGAGTACCAGCAACAGTGGCATTGCTGCTCATTGTGGTGACACCAGTAACTCCAAGAGTACCAGCAACAGTGGCATTGCTGCTCATTGTGGTGACACCAGTAACTCCAAGAGTAGAACTTAATGTTACAGCACCAGTTAATGTAGTTACGCCAGTAACCGTAAGACTATTTAACGTTGTCAATGAATTAGGAACTCCAAGAGTAGAATTAATAGTAGTTGCACCAGTAACAGTAAGAGTATTTCCCAAAGCAGTTAAACCAGTAACATTAACATTACCACCAATATTCGCAATATTTCCTACAAAAAGACGGTTATTAAACGAGGCATCATTATAACAACAAACAACATTACTTACAGAAATATTGGAATATGGGGTGATAGAGTTATAAATATACCCTGAATTTCCTGAGGTATAATTGGATTGACAAGCAGTAATATATTCACCATTGGATGAAATAGCAACACAATTCCAGTTATAGGATCCTGCATTCGAAATAGTCCACGATCCACCAAAATTGTTGGAAGTATAAACATTTCCAGTATTTTGTACAGCAACTACATATTGACCGTTCGAAGTAACAGATATACTTGCCCAATTTATATTAGATGGTGCAGTCAATGGCGTCCAAGATATACCATAATTATTAGAAAAATAAATACTGGTTGAAGTTCCACAGTATTGATATTGTCCATTAGCAGACATTGTGACACAGTTTATGCTTGGAATTGCAGTATTTGTTCTCCACATATTTTGTTGACCAAAACTACTCGAATTATAAATTCCTACAGAACCAACCACCGTTATGTATTGTCCATTCGATGAAATTGCAGCGCACGCAAAAGTAGTATTACCTAAATTATTATTATTTAATGTAAATGTAAATGTCTTACCATAATTACTAGAGATAAAAACATTATTATTTAGGCCTGTAAATCCATAATTCTGTAATATTACTTGGTATTGTCCAGTTGAAGACATTGCACAATAAGTAAGATATTGTGAAGAAGTAAATGAACCATTCGTAATTACAAAATTGCTAACAGTTGACCACGAATATGAACTACCATAATTACTCGAAACATAAGCCTTTACATCAGTACTAGTGCTATATTGTAATGCCAACATATACTTGCCTGATGATGATATTGCAACAGATATAAAAGAACTATTGGTATAAGGATTAAAACCGGAAGCAGAACCATTTGAAACTTGTGTCCAAGTCAATCCATAATTATTGGAAATATAGGTTCCTGCATTTGAATAGTCTCCAGTACCATAATTACAAGCTATTTGAAACTGTCCGGTAGCCGACAAAGCAATAGATCTCCAATTAATATTTGGCGTACTAGTTTGTGTCCATAAAGAACCGAAATTATTTGCAAAATCAAATTCGCGATTATTAGTTAATAGGACCGAATTATCGACCAGAGTAAGAGGATAAACAGGTCCGCGAAAATTAGAAACTCCACTGACATCGAGCTGACAAAGACTAGTTCCACCGGAAATTCCAAGTTGAAATATTGATCCTGAAACACCAATCCCAATATAGTTAGAAACGAACAAACTACCATTTAAAGAGACATCATTCCCTATAAATAATCGACTATTTAATGAAACATCGCTATAAACAGTTAGTCGACTATTCAGAGAAACATCACCTCCAACATTCAATCTTGAATTCATCGATGTATCCAGATAAACAGTTAATCTTCCGTTCAATGACATATCTTCACCAAGAATAAAAGTATAATTTGATGTTGTTGTATTCATTACAAAATTATTAGTGTATTCATTAACACTAAGTCTTCCAAAAATGATTGTATCACTTCCAACAAATAACCGAGAATTAATAGATACATCGCCGCCAACAAACAATCGATTATTAAGTGAGACATCTAATCCAACACATAAACGTTGATTAATCGAAACATCTCCACTAGCATACATACGCCCATTCAAAGAAATATCACCGTTATTAATAAAAAGATGACAATTACTATCAGAAACACCTGTATTAAAACCACGTAAATATAAATTTCCACCACTAATATCTACAAATCCATTATAATAACTTCGAATATTACGATTAGATGACCACGATAAATCCATCCATTGTGACATAATTTATATTAGATATAGATATATTAAAAAGGCATTATACACGGAATAATATATAATTCAGTTATTGTACTTAGAGAAGCTATCTGTGGAGAATCTAGATTTATCTTTCCGAAAACCTTCGAGGTTCGGAGAACCCGACTACTAATTTTGTTAATAAAATTAATAACAAAATTAATAATATGATGAACAATGATGATCTGTAAACCATCTGCTAAAACCGATTTAATTTGTTATTACATAAATTGATTGATAAAATTATTGGGGTTATACATATCAATATTCCCATTATATATATTTAAATCCCCCACCATAATATTCAAACCACCAGTGCTTATAGAGACACCTTGACCTATTGTAATATGACCGTTAATGGTAGCATCATTCGTAATTATTAAATTATTACCATTAATATATCCCCCAAAAGATGCATTATCATTATTAGTTACTGTTAAATTACCACTTATTTTTGAATCGCTACTAATAAAAACTCGACTGTTAAAGGATGCATCTTGCCCAACAAACATAAATCCATTGATAGAAACATCGCTGCTTACAGTTAATCTGGCGTTTAATGATACATCACCACCCACAAATAACCTAGAATTCATCGATACATCACTGTAAATCGTAAGACGACTATTCAAAGAAACATCACCACCAATAAATAATCTTGCATTGAAAGATGAATCACTATAAACTGTTAGACGACTGTTCAATGATACATCTCCACCGATAAACAACCGACTATTCATTGAGACATCACTGTAAACCGTAAGACGACTATTCAACGACATATCACCTCCAACAAAAATACGTGCATTGAATGACGAATCACTATAAACAGTGAGACGGCTATTGAGTGATACGTCGCCACCCACGAACAATCGGCTATTCATCGAAGCATCACTATAAACCGTGAGTCGACTATTCAAGGAAACATCGCCATAAACGATTAATCTTGAATTAATAAGTCCGTCACTTTGAACAGTAAGACGCGAGTTCATAAATACCTCATCAACTATAAACAAACGACTATTCATATCTACATCACTGTAAACAGTAAGACGACTATTCAATAAAGTATCATCACCGACAAACAAACGTTGGTTTAATGACACATCACTGTAAACAGTTAGACGACTATTCAATGAAACATCTCCACTAACAAGTAAACGCATATTCAGTGAAACATCACCACTAACATAAAGTCTACCATTGAAAGAAGCATCTTCTCCAACAATAAATGTGAAATTGGTTGTAGTTGTATTAATAATATATTTTTCGTCGTACCGAAGTACACTTAAATTACCATAAATAACTGCATTTCCACCAATTGCTACATCACTATTAAACGAAACATCACTGTAGACCGTGAGACGGCTATTCAAGGAAACATCACCACCGACAAACAATCGTTCATTCATCGAAACATCACTGTAAACAGTTAATCGGCTATTAAGAGAAACATCACCACCAACAAACAAACGACTATTCATTGATGCATCACTGTAGACCGTGAGACGACTATTCATAGAAACATCTCCACCGACAAACAAACGGCTATTCATTGATGCGTCACTGTAGACAGTTAATCGGCTATTAAGAGAAACATCACCGTAAACGATTAACCTCGAATTAATAAGCCCGTCACTTTGGACAGTAAGACGCGAATTCATAAATACTTCGTCAACAATGAACAATCGACTATTCATATCTACATCACTGTAGACTGTGAGACGGCTGTTCAATGAAACATCACCACCGACAAATAGACGTTGATTCATTGATACATCACTGTAGACTGTGAGACGGCTATTCAAGGAAACATCGCCACCAACAAACAAACGGCTATTCATCGATGCATCACTGTAGACTGTGAGACGGCTATTCAAGGAAACATCACCACCGACAAACAAACGGCTATTCATCGACGCATCACTGTAGACCGTGAGACGACTATTCAAAGAAACATCACCACCGACAAACAAACGGCTATTCATCGATGCATCACTGTAGACCGTGAGACGACTATTCAAAGAAACATCACCACCGACAAACAAACGACTATTCATTGATGCATCACTGTAGACTGTGAGACGACTATTCAAAGAAACATCCCCGTAAACAATCAATCTCGAATTAATAAGTCCGTCACTCTGAACAGTAAGACGAGAATTCATAAATACTTCGTCAACAATGAACAATCGACTATTCATATCTACATCACTGTAGACTGTGAGACGGCTATTAAGTGAAACATCGCCACCAACAAATAGACGTTGGTTCATAGAAACATCACTGTAGACTGTGAGACGGCTATTCAAAGAAACATCGCCTCCGACAAACAAACGGCTATTCATCGAAACATCACTGTAGACAGTGAGACGGCTATTCAAAGAAACATCGCCTCCGACAAACAAACGGCTATTCATTGAGGCATCACTATAGACCGTGAGACGACTGTTCAAAGAAACATCTCCACCGACGAACAAACGACTATTCATTGATGCATCACTGTAGACTGTGAGACGGCTATTAAGAGAAACATCCCCATAAACAATTAACCTCGAATTAATAAGTCCATCACTTTGGACAGTAAGTCGTGAATTCATAAATACTTCATCAACAATGAACAAACGGCTATTCATATCTACATCACTGTATACAATGAGACGGCTATTCATGGAAACATCACCACCGACAAACAAACGTTCATTCATTGATACATCACTGTAGACTGTGAGACGGCTATTCAAGGAAACATCGCCACCAACAAACAAACGGCTATTCATCGATACATCACTGTAGACAGTAAGGCGGCTATTAAGTGAAACATCGCCACCAACAAACAAACGGCTATTCATCGATGCATCACTGTAGACCGTGAGACGGCTATTAAAGGAAACATCACCACCAACAAACAAACGGCTATTCATCGATACATCACTGTAGACCGTGAGACGGCTATTCAAGGAAACATCACCACCGACAAACAAACGACTATTCATTGATGCATCACTGTAGACAGTGAGACGGCTATTCAAGGAAACATCGCCACCAACAAAAAGACGACTATTCATCGATACATCACTATAGACAGTGAGACGGCTATTCAAAGAAACATCGCCACCAACAAAAAGACGACTATTCATCGATACATCACTATAGACCGTGAGACGACTGTTCAAAGAAACATCGCCACCAACAAACAAACGTTGGTTCATAGAAACATCACTGTAGACCGTGAGACGGCTATTCAAGGAAACATCGCCACCGACAAACAAACGGCTATTCATTGAGGCATCACTGTAGACCGTGAGACGGCTATTCAAGGAAACATCGCCACCGACAAACAAACGACTATTCATTGATGCATCACTGTAGACCGTGAGACGGCTGTTTAAAGAAACATCACCACCAACAAACAAACGACTATTCATTGATGCATCACTATAGACAGTTAATCGACTATTAAGAGAAACATCACCATAAACGATCAATCTCGAATTAATAAGCCCATCACTTTGGACAGTAAGTCGTGAATTCATAAATACTTCATCAACAATGAACAAACGGCTATTCATATCTACATCACTGTAGACAATGAGACGGCTATTCAAGGAAACATCACCACCGACAAACAAACGACTATTCAATGATACATCACTATAAACCGTTAGACGGCTATTCAAAGAAGCATCTCCACTAACAAGTAAACGGCTATTCATACCGACATCTCCAGTAACATTAAGTCTTCCGTCAAATGCAGCATCTTCACCAACAACCAATTTATAATTTGTGGTAGTAGTATTAATAATATAATTGTCATTATAGCGTTGGACACTCAAATTACCATAAATAACTGTATTTCCACCAATGGCAACATCACTATTGAAAGATACATCGCTATAAACCGTGAGACGGCTATTAAAGGAAACATCGCCGCCGACAAACAAACGTTCGTTCATTGATACATCACTGTATACCGTGAGACGGCTATTCAAGGAAACATCACCACCGACAAAAAGACGACTATTCATTGACACATCACTGTAGACAGTGAGACGGCTATTCAAGGAAACATCCCCACCAACAAAAAGACGACTATTCATCGATGCATCACTATAAACCGTCAAACGACTGTTTAATGAAACATCTCCACCGACAAATAAACGTTGGTTCATTGACACATCACTGTAGACCGTGAGACGACTATTCAAAGAAACATCACCTCCGACAAACAATCGTTCGTTAAACGACACATCACTATAGACTGTGAGACGACTATTCAAAGAGACATCGCCACCGACAAACAAACGTTGGTTCATTGATACATCACTGTAGACCGTTAATCGGCTATTCAATGAAACATCGCCACCGACAAACAAACGTTCGTTAAACGATACATCATTGTAGACAGTTAATCGACTATTCAAAGAGACATCTCCACCGACAAACAAACGTTCGTTCATTGATACATCACTGTAGACCGTAAGACGACTATTCAATGAAACATCTCCACCGACAAACAAACGTTCATTAAACGATACATCACCATAAACAGTTAAACGACTATTCAACGAAACATCACCACCGACAAATAAACGGCTATTCAGAGACACATCATTTTTCACAGCTAAATTATTAGCAGTAAGTGTACCACCAACGAATACATCCGCATTAAAAGAAGCGTCACCACCAACAAATAATCGCATATTCATCGAAACATCGCTGTAGACTGTTAGACGACTATTCAATGAAACATCTCCACCTACAAACAGGCGGCTATTCATCGAAGCATCACTGTAAACTGTTAGTCGACTATTCAATGAAACATCGCCACCGACAAACAAACGATTATTTATAGATACATCTGTAACAAAATAGGTAGATAAAGCAGAACGATCAATATTTTGAAACTGTGTTCTTATTCTTAAATCATTCAAACGAACCTGTACATTTTCAGAGAGATCTTTTATGAAAACAAGTTTTGTATTACTAATATCGTAATAAGTAGAAGAATCACCATAAATAGTAGTATCTGGATCTAATATTGCCTGTCCACTAACGATGTTAGGTGTTGTCGAAGTTCCAGGAAACCAAACCAGTGTATTTGTTGCATTTATGCCTAATTTGGGAACAACATCTGAACCTGTATAAAAATTTAACGAATTATCACTTCGCAACAATACAGGACCACCACTAATATCCAAATAACCTTTCAAATAACTTTGACGTAATTTATTTGATGTAGGTGCATTATCAAACCATTGACTATAACCTTGATCATTTGTAACGGTTATTTGACTCATTATATACACTATTTATATTTTATAATTTAAAATTATAAAATATTACGCATCTACAAAATCTATTATTAGTCTCAACGACGGTGGAAATCGGAGATCGAAGCCGTATCTATAAAATTATTCTCCGTCGATAGCCCGTTAGGGCTATCTATGGAGAATCGCCGTTTTGCGCCACCTGGCGGTTCTGCAAAACGTCCAAAATAATTATCAGTAAAGAAGGTTTATGTGCAAGAAGATACTGAACTTATTACTCTTCTAGCCCCACCAACAGAGACAATTGTAAATTGTTGGATAATAACACAAGCAGTAGATCCTGTTAAACTAGGTGTGCCACCGTTAAAAAGTGGTGCACCGGACAAAATACTAGCACTAGCTGTATCAGTAAAGACGACTGAATTAATATAATATCGTGTGCTTGCTTGATACGATACAACACTAAAAGTATACGATTTGGTAGTATCAGTAGGTATATTAGTAACTGTGAGTGTAGCATTTCCTGTTAGAGTTGTACCAAGTGTCCATACACCACCTGTTCCATACGAAAATGAGGGAGTAGTTGCTGTCGCCTGTGTTGCAGTATTGATAGTTTCATATACTAGACCTTGCGTCACTAATGCTGAAGATACAAACAAACGTTGATTCAATGTAACATCCGAGTTAGATATTAATCCGCCAGATGCTGTTATTATATCTGAGAATACGAACCCTGATGCAGCAGGATCAGTACTATTAATAATTAATTCGTTACAAGTAATGATATTACCAACATACAAATTACCGTTCATTGAAATATCGCTTCCAACAAAGAGACGATTGTTTATAGAAATATCACCAATCACGGTTAGTCTTCCATTCATAGAAACATCAGTTGTAAAATTGCTTGAATTACTACCACCCCCGCCAGTAAATATTGCTCCATTGACATAAAGTGAATTAGAAGCTAAAAATAAACGAGAATTCATTGACACATCACCAGTAACCACTAAACGAGAATTCAACGAAACATCACCGCCAATATACAAACGATTATTAAATGAAACATCACCTTGATGAACAGTTGTTTTTACGATGTAAACATTTCCATTCATCGATACATCACCCACCACAAACAATCGTTGATTTATCGAAACATCTCCACCAACAAACAAACGATTGTTCAAAGACAAATCTTCGCCAATAATGAAAGAATAATTAGTGGTGGTAGTATTAATGATATTTTGTTGACTGTATTGTTGCACAGCTAGACGTCCTAAGATAGTAGTATCTTTACTGATAACAACATTACCGTTGAAGGAAACGTCGCCACCAACAAACAAACGTTGATTAATTGAAAGATCACCACCAACAAACAAACGCTGATTTATTGAAACATCACCTACTACAAATAATCTACTATTGGTAGATAAATCACCGTTATTGTAAATACCACTTACAAACAAACGTTGATTAAAAGATGCATCAGAAGAGGAAATAAATCCACCCGAAGCTGTTAATAAATCCGCAAATAAAAATCCTGCAGTATCATTATTGATGATCAACTCGTTACAAGTTATCACATTCGAATACAAATTACCATTCATTGAAATATCGCTTCCCACAAAAAGACGGTTATTCATAGAAACATCACCAACAATTAAAACACGACTATTCATTGAAACGTCACCACCGACAAACAAACGTTGATTCATTGAAACATCTGTAGTGAAATTGCTCGTTCCACCAGTAAATAATGCTCCATTGACATAAAGCGAACCTAAAGGTAAAAACAAACGGGAATTCATTGACACATCACCAGTAACAACTAATCGGGAATTCATTGATACATCACCACCAATATACAAACGGTTGTTGAATGAAACATCACCTTGATGAACAGTTGTTTTGACAATATAGACATTACCGTTCATCGATACATCACCCACCACGAACAATCGTTGATTCATAGAAACATCACCTCCAATAAACAATCGTTGATTCATCGAAACATCACCTTGTAAAACGGTATTCTTGACAATATAGACATTACCATTCATCGATACATCACCCGCCACGAACAACCGTTGATTCATTGAAACATCTCCTCCCATAAACAAACGTTGATTGAATGAACTATCACCTTGATGAACCGTATTCTTGACAATATATACATTTCCATTCATTGATACATCACCTGATACGAACAACCGTTGATTCATCGAAACATCTCCACCCACAAACAATCGATTGTTCAAAGACAAATCTTCGCCAACAATGAAAGAATAATTAGTAGTAGTAGTATTAATGATATTTTGTTGACTGTATTGTTGTACAGCTAGCCGTCCTAAGATAGTAATATCTTTACTAATAACAACGTTACCATTCAAGGATACATCACCCGATACAAACAAACGTTGATTGATTGAAACATCTCCACCCACAAACAAACGTTGATTTACAGAAGCATCTCCGCCCACAAACAAACGTGAATTAAAAATGCCATCCAGGTAAGAAACAAACCCACCGGATGCTGTCATTGGATCTGTGAAAATAAATCCGGAAGTATCTGTTGCACTACTGTTAATAATTAACTCATTACAAGAAATAACATTAACAAACAAATTACCGTTCACTGAAAGGTCATTACCAACAGACAAACGGTTATTGAAAGAAACATCACCAATAACAAACAAACGCTGATTGATCGAAACATCCGATGTAAAATTACTTGAACCACCTGTGAATAACACACCATTCATATAAATAGAATTTAATGGTAGGAATAAACGTTGGTTAAGAGAAACATCGCCGCCAACCGATAAACGACTGTTAAAAGAAACATCACCAGTAACAAACAAACGTTGATTCATAGAAACATCAGTTGTAAAATTACTTGATCCACCTGTGAATAACACGCCATTCATATAAATAGAATTTAATGGTAAGAATAAACGTTGGTTGAGGGAAACATCACCACCAATAGTAACACGACTATTCAATGAAGTATCTCCACCCACAAACAACCGCTGATTAAATGAACTATCTCCTTGATGAACCGTATTCTTGACAATATATACATTTCCATTCAATGATACATCACCCGATACGAAAAGACGTTGATTCATTGAAACATCTCCTCCCATAAACAATCGCTGATTGAATGAACTATCACCTTGATGAACCGTATTCTTGACAATATATACATTTCCATTCATTGATACATCACCCGATACGAAGAGACGCTGATTCATCGAAACATCTCCACCCACAAACAATCGATTGTTCAAAGACAAATCTTCACCAACAATAAAAGAATAATTAGTAGTAGTAGTATTAATGATATTTTGTTGACTGTATTGTTGTACAGCTAGCCGTCCTAAGATAGTAATATCTTTACTAATAACAACGTTACCATTCAAGGATACATCACCAGCAACAAATAACCGTTGCCCAAAGGAGGCATCACCACCAACAAACAAACGTTGATTCATCGAAACATCACCACCAACAAACAAACGTTGATTTACAGAAGCATCTCCACCCACAAACAAACGTGAATTAAAAATACCATCCAGGTAAGAAACAAACCCGCCGGATGCTGTCATTGGATCTGTGAAAATAAAGCCGGAAGTATCCGTTGCACTACTGTTAATAATTAATTCATTGCAAGAAATAACATTAACAAACAAATTACCATTCACTGAAAGATCACTACCAACTGACAAACGGTTGTTGAAAGAAACATCACCAGTAACAAACAATCGCTGATTCATAGAAACATCCGTTGTGAAATTACTTGATCCACCTGTGAATAAGACACCATTCATATAAATAGAGTTCAATGGTAAGAATAAACGTTGGTTAAGAGAAACATCACCGCCAATAGTAACACGACTATTCAATGAAGTATCACCACCAACAAATAAACGATTATTGAATGAACTATCACCTTGATGAACCGTATTCTTGACAATATATACATTTCCATTCATCGATACATCACCTGATACGAAAAGACGTTGATTCATTGAAACATCTCCACCCACAAATAAACGATTGTTCATCGAAACATCTCCTTGATTTACAGTAGATTTGACAATGTATACATTTCCATTCATCGATACATCACCATTAACAAATAAACGTTGATTCATTGAAACATCTCCACCCACAAATAAACGATTGTTCATCGAAACATCTCCTTGATTTACAGTAGATTTGACAATGTATACATTTCCATTCAATGATACATCACCAGATACGAAAAGACGTTGATTCATTGAAACATCTCCACCCACAAATAAACGATTGTTCAAAGACAAATCTTCACCAACAATGAAAGAATAATTAGTTGTAGTAGTATTGATGATATTTTGTTGACTGTATTGTTGTACAGCTAGACGTCCTAAGATAGTAATATCTTTTCCGATAACAACATTACCATTCAAAGACACATCGCCACTAACAAATAACCGTTGTCCAAAGGAGGCATCCCCACCAACAAACAAACGTTGATTCAACGAAATATCCCCACCAATAAATAATCTGTTGGTAATTGTCGAATCGCCAGTATTAATAATGCCACTAACAAATAAACGTTGGTTCAAAGACATATCCAATGCCGAAATGAATCCACCCGATGCTGTTAACATATCTGCGAATATGAATCCTGCACTTTGATCAACGACTTTGATATTTAATGCACTACAAGTGATAATATTAGCTACGAATAAGTTACCATTCAATGATGCGTCACCACCAACAAACAAACGATTATTCAATGACACATCATTATAAACAGTAAGGCGGTTATTGAATGAAACATCGCCAGTTACAAGTAAACGTTGATTCATAGAAACATCTGAAGTAAAATTACTCGATCCACCTGTGAACAAAACACCATTCATATAGATAGAATTCAATGGTAAGAATAAACGTTGGTTAAGAGAAACATCACCACCAATAGTAACACGTGAATTCAATGAAGTATCGCCACCAACAAACAAACGATTATTAAATGAACTATCACCTTGATGAACAGTATTCTTGACAATGTATACATTTCCATTCAAGGATACGTCACCACCCACAAACAAACGTTGATTCATTGAAACATCACCTTGTAAAACAGTAGATTTGACAATAACAACATTTCCATTCAAGGATACGTCACCACCTACAAACAAACGTTGATTCATTGAAACATCACCTTGTAAAACAGTAGATTTGACAATAACAACATTTCCATTCAAGGATACGTCACCACCCACAAACAAACGTTGATTCATTGAAACATCACCTTGTAAAACAGTAGATTTGACAATAACAACATTTCCATTCAAGGATACATCACCACCCACAAACAAACGTTGATTCATTGAAACATCACCTTGTAAAACAGTAGATTTCACAATAAAAACATTTCCATTCAACGACGCATCACCGCCCACAAACAAACGTTGATTCATTGAAACATCACCTTGTAAAACAGTAGATTTGACAATAACAACATTTCCATTCAAGGATACATCACCACCCACAAATAATCTATTGGTAATTGTTGAATCACCAGTATTATTAATACCACTAACAAACAAACGTTGGTTCAATGACATATCCAATGCAGAAATAAATCCACCGGATGCTGTTAACATATCTGCAAATATGAAACCTGCACTTTGATCAACAACTTTGATATTTAATGCACTACAAGTGATTACATTAGCTACGTACAGGTTACCATTCATCGAAACATCACTGCCTACAAACAAACGCTGATTGAGTGAAACATCGCCACCTATAAACAAACGATTACTTGTTATTGAATCACCAGTATTATTAATACCACTAACAAACAAACGCTGATTGAGTGAAACATCGCCAACAACATTAAACAAGCTATTAAAGGAAACATTACCGCCAACAAAAAGGCGATTGTTGATAGATAAATCCTCAGACAATATCAGAGCATAATTAGAGGTAGTAGTATTAATAATGAATTTATTTTGATATTCATTGACTGATAGTCTGCCATAAATAATAGTGTCTCCACCAACATATAATCGTTGATTGATCGATATATCACCACCTACAAATAAGCGATTGTTCATAGAAACATCACCTTGTAAAACAGTGGATTGAGAAATATAAACATTTCCATTCAAGGATACATCGCCACCGACAAACAACCGATTATTCATCGAAACATCACTATAAACAGTAAGACGGCTATTTAAAGAAACATCACCCCCAACAAATAATCTTTTATTTAGTGTAGCGTGACCATAGACTGTAATATAATTATTAAATGATGCATCACCACCAACAAACAAATTATTGTTCATTGAAACATCGCTGTAAACAGTAAGTCGGCTATTAAATGACACATCCCCACCAACAAACAATCTGTTGCTGAAGGAAACACCACCGTAAACAGTAAGACGACTATTCAATGAAACATCCCCACCAACAAACAAACGATTATTCATCGAAACATCGCTGTAAATAGTAAGACGGCTATTCAATGAAACATCACCAACAACAAACAAACGACTATTTAATGAAACACCACCGTAAACAATAAGACGGCTATTGAGCGAAACATCGCCACCAACAAATAATCTGTTATTGAAGGAAACATCACCATAAACAGTAAGACGGCTATTCAAAGAAACATCACCACCAACTAATAAACGATTGTTAAATGAAACATCACTATAAACGATGAGACGACTATTCAATGAAACATCGCTCATCACATTTATTCCACCCCCCACATTCATATTATTCGACACCCCCACTCCTCCAGTTACTACCAATGCTCCTGTACTTGGTGAAGATGAATTCGCACCAACATAACCAATGCTATTCATTGTTCCACCCAAACTGAATTCAGTAACACCTATATTCCAACCAGTAGAAAAGGAAGCATATGTGATAATGAAACGATAATACGAGTAAGCTTGACTCATCGTTACTGAGTTAGTAGTAGAAGTTTGGTTTACCAAAGAAGAAACTATAGGAACTCCGGATAATGTGACAGTTTGAGATGAACTTGAATTGACATTTCCAAAAATTACAATTCCGGTCCAATTAGACCCGTCGTTACTACCAACAACAATTCCATTCGTTGTAGAACCTCCTGGAAAATTATTAAACGCATTAATAGAAACAGAATTTGTTAGTAATTGATTGGATAATTGTATTTGCACCCAATCTCCCCCGATAGACGTACTATTGACAGTGGTAGTTGTTGGTCCCGAATAATAACCTCCTCCAGGACCATAATTACTACTATTGCTATAACAATTAGTAGAATTGTTACCATCAAATGCATAATACGCTGGATTATTAGCAAATGATGTACTGGCGATGTATGTACCTGAAGGGAATGTCATTGTATTAGTAGTAAAAGTACCTGCAGATTGTGGTAAATTACTAACTGTAACAGTAGTATTAGAGAGATATCCAGTAATATTGGCTTGAGGGAAACTAGATTGGTTATTAGAAATAACACTTCCTACAAATAATCTGTTATTGAAGGAAACATCGCTGTAAACGATGAGACGACTATTCATCGAAACATCTCCACCTACAAACAATCTGTTATTGAAGGAAACATCACCATAAACCGTAAGACGGCTATTCATCGAAACATCACCACCAACAAACAAGCGATTGTTCATTGAAACATCACCATAAACCGTAAGACGACTATTCAAAGAAACATCTCCACCGACAACGAGTTTCGAATTCAAGGAAACATCACCTACACCAATAATACCTTGATTTGCAGTTAATGTGTTAGATATTACCACTCCTTGACCAGCACCTCCGGAAGTAATAACCAATTCATTACAAGTAACCACATTTGACGTAATATTATTTACATTGATGTTACCGTTTGCCACAATTCCGCCTTTAATAAAAAGACGATTGTTCAATGACAAATCACCACCAATAACAGCAGAATAACCAATAGTTACATTTCCATTCAATGATGTATCACTTCCGACAACCAATCGACTGTTCATAGAGACATCCCCTTGGTTAATAGTAGACATACCGATAAATAAATTACCATTCAATGAAACATCTTTTCCAATAAACAATCGACTATTCATCGAAACATCTCCGACCAAAATAGTAGCATTTTTAACAAACATATTTCCACCGAATGAAACATCGCCACCAGCAAATAGACGACTATTCATCGAAACATCTCCTTGTTGTACAGTTTTTCTAACAATAGTTACATTACTATTCATAGAGACATCACCACCAATAGATAGTCGACTGTTCATAGAAACATCTCCTTGTTGAAGCAAATTTTTACTTATGACAATATTTCCATTTAAGGAAGAATCACCTGAAACATACAATCTTTTATAAATAGAAGCATCACCACCAACGAAGAGACGACTATTAATAGATGCGTCAATTTGCACAGTAATATTTTTATTTACATATACTCTAGAATTAAAGGAAGCGTCCCCAATAACATACAATCTGGAGTTAAGAGACAAATCTATATTAAGATTGAATGTTCCGGTAGGTCCGGTAAAGCCGGTATATCCAGTAGCACCGGTATTTGCTGCAATACCTGCTGGTCCTGTATAACCAGTATAACCAGTATAACCTGTACGACCAGTAGCACCTGTATTTGTAGCTGTTCCTGCCGGTCCTGTATAACCAGTGGGTCCTGTGTATCCTGTTGCACCAGTATTACTAGCAGTACCTGCAGCACCTGTATAACCGGTGTAACCAGTGTAGCCCGTAGGTCCAGTAGGTCCGGTATAGCCAGTAAGACCAGTATATCCAGTATAACCAGTAGGACCAGTGTAGCCAGTAGATCCGGTGTAGCCAGTATAGCCAGTATATCCGGTAGATCCTGTAGCACCTGTATTAGAAGCTGTTCCTGCGGGACCTGTCCAGCCTGTATATCCTGTGGTTCCTGTAGCACCAGTATTAGCTGCTATACCAGCAGGACCAGTATATCCAGTATATCCTGTCGATCCAGTTTCTCCTGTGAATCCAGTAACTCCAGTGGGCCCAGTGTATCCTGTATAACCTGTCCAACCTGTATAACCTGTGGATCCAGTAGCACCAGTATTAGCTGCTATTCCTGCTGGACCTGTATAACCAGTATAACCAGTGGATCCCGTAGCACCTGTATTGGTTGCTGTTCCTGCTGCACCTGTATAACCTGTGGAACCAGTGTATCCTGTAGATCCGGTTTGACCTTGCATTCCGGAAGGTCCAGTGTATCCGGTGTATCCTGTTAGTCCTTGGGCTCCAATTGCGCCAGTTTGACCAGTGTATCCTGTATATCCTGTATATCCAGTTAGACCTTGGGATCCGGTTGAACCAGTATATCCTGTAAATCCCGTATATCCTGTCAGACCTTGGGATCCGGTCGGACCAGTTGTTCCTGTAGCACCTGTATTTGTCGCGGTTCCTGCTGGGCCTGTATAACCAGTCCACCCAGTCCAACCTGTAGCACCAGTATTACTTGCATCACCAGCAGGACCAGTATATCCAGTATAACCAGTATAACCAGTATAACCAGTCCAACCAGTTTGTCCTGTAGCACCCGTTTTAGAAGCTGATCCAGGTGGTCCAGTAAATCCAGTAGCACCTGTATCACCAGTATTACCGGTAAAACCAGTCATACCTTGCAATCCAGTAGGACCTGTTCTTCCTGTGGGACCAGTGTATCCAGTATACCCAGTGTATCCAGTGTATCCAGTGTATCCAGTATATCCAGTATATCCTGTTTGACCAGTTTGACCAGTTTGACCAGTTTGACCAGTTTGACCAGTGGGTCCTGTTGCACCAGTATTAGTAGCTGTTCCTGCCGGACCTGTTAGACCAGTAGGACCAGTGTAACCAGTATACCCAGTAGCACCTGTATTTGTGGCTGTTCCTGCTGGACCTGTATAACCAGTGTATCCAGTATAACCTGTAGCACCAGTATTTGCTGCAATACCAGCTGCACCAGTATAACCTGTAGAACCAACAAAGCCCCTGGGTCCAATACTACCGATAGGTCCTATATTACCTTGAGGACCAGTTGATCCAGTTACACCTGTATCACCTGTAACGCCAGTATAACCAGTATAACCAGTATAACCAGTAGGTCCAGTAGGTCCAGTATCACCTGTATCACCTGTTTCACCAGTGTAACCAGTGTATCCAGTTCTACCAGTAGGTCCGGTATATCCTATAGGACCTGTATATCCTATAGGTCCAGTTCTACCAGTGGGTCCAGTAAGTCCTGTATAACCTGTATATCCAATAGGTCCTGTAGGTCCAGTACGTCCTGTTGCACCAGTATTGGTTGCTGTACCTGCTGGTCCTGTATAACCTGTAGGTCCGGTGTATCCGGTGGTTCCTGTCGCACCAGTATTTGTTGCTGTACCTGCTGGTCCAGTATATCCTGTAGGTCCTGCTAATCCTGTTGCACCAGTATTAGTAGCAATACCAGCTGGACCTGTGGATCCAGTATAACCAGTAGGTCCAGTATCACCCGTATCACCTGTATCACCAGTATAACCTATAATTCCCTGTTTTCCTGTGGCTCCAATAGGACCAATAGATCCAACTACACCTTGTTTTCCAGTGGGTCCTGTGGGTCCTTGCGCTCCAGTTTGACCCGTTGCACCAGTATTAGTAGCAGTACCTGCAGGCCCGGTATAACCAATAGAACCTGTGGGTCCAGTGGATCCTGTGGCACCAGTATTCGTGGCAGTACCTGCAGGTCCTGTATAACCAATAGAACCTGTTTGACCAGTGGGACCAGTAGTACCTGTGGCTCCAGTATTGGTTGCTGTTCCAGCAGGTCCGGTGAATCCTGTGAATCCTGTGGGTCCAGTATAACCAGTAACTCCAGTATAACCAGTAACTCCAGTATAACCGGTGTAACCAGTGTAACCAGTTGCACCTGTATTAGATGCAGAACCAGCTGGACCAGTAAGACCTGTATATCCAGTGTATCCAGTGTATCCAGTTGAACCAGTATTGGATGCATTACCTGCAGGACCAGTATATCCTGTAGGTCCCGTATTTCCAGTAGCACCTGTATTGGATGCTGCACCATCCGCACCAGTAAACCCTATAGGTCCTGTAGATCCTGTGTATCCTGTTGCACCTGTATTACTAGCTGCACCAGCTGGTCCTGTAAAACCTATAGATCCTGTGGGTCCTGTGTATCCTGTTGCACCTGTATTACTAGCTGCACCAGCTGGTCCTGTAAAACCTGTAAAACCTGTTTGACCTGTGGGTCCTGTTATACCTGTATAACCTGTATAACCTGTATATCCAGTATAACCGGTATAACCTGTGGCACCAGTATTACTAGCTGCACCTGCCGGACCAGTGTATCCTGTAGATCCTGTAAGCCCTGTGTATCCAGTCGCACCTGTATTAGTAGCTAAACCTGCCGGTCCAGTAGATCCTGTTTGGCCAGTATATCCTGTGGATCCAGTTGCTCCAGTATTGGTAGCTGTACCTGCTGGTCCTGTAAAACCTGTTTGACCTGTGTATCCAGTAGCACCTGTATTACTAGCTGCGCCTGCTGGCCCTGTAAAACCAGTTTGACCTGTGTATCCAGTAGCACCTGTATTACTAGCTGCACCAGCTGGTCCTGTAAAACCTGTGGGTCCTGTTGGTCCTGTGGTTCCGGTGGTTCCGGTGGTTCCTGTGGGTCCAGTTGATCCAGTTGCACCAGTCTGACCTGTCGCACCAGTATTAGAAGCAGCACCAACAGGGCCTGTGAATCCAGTGAATCCTGTGAATCCTGTGTAACCGGTCGCTCCAGTATTAGCAGCAATTCCTGCAGGACCTGTAGCTCCAGTAGATCCAATTGATCCGGTAGATCCTGTAGCACCAGTATTAGTAGCTGTTCCTGCAGGACCTGTATAACCTGTGGGACCGGTTGATCCAGTAGCACCTGTATTAGAAGCAATTCCTGCTGGCCCGGTAAGGCCAATAGCACCTGTCTGTCCTGTAGATCCAGTAGCGCCTGTATTAGCAGCAATACCAGCAGGACCGGTATAACCAGTAGACCCAGTATTACCAGTATAACCAGTTTTACCAGTATGACCAGTATGACCAGTATGACCAGTATATCCTGTTGATCCGGTGGCTCCAGTATTAGCAGCAATTCCTGCAGGACCAGTGTATCCTGTTGACCCTGTGTATCCTGTTGATCCCGTAGCACCTGTATTCGTTGCGGTACCTGCAGGTCCTGTATATCCTGTGCCCCCTGTGGCTCCAGTAGCACCGGTATTTGCAGCAATACCTGCTGGACCCGTAAAACCTATAGATCCTGTAGGTCCAGTAGTACCTGTAGCACCAGTATTCGAAGCTGCGCCTGCTGGTCCAGTAAAACCTATCAATCCAGTAGGTCCGGTAGCACCAGTATTAGACGCAGCACCTGCTGGACCTGTATATCCTGTGGATCCAGTGTACCCAGTTGTTCCAGTTGCTCCAGTGTTAGCAGCAATTCCTGCAGGACCGGTATAACCTGTCCAACCAGTGTATCCTGTTGCACCAGTATTAGAAGCATTACCTGCTGGACCTGTAAAACCAGTGAATCCTGTGTAACCTGTTTCACCAGTGTATCCTGTTACTCCGGTGTATCCTGTATATCCTGTATATCCTGTGTATCCTGTAACTCCTGTATATCCTGTGTAACCTATATCTCCCGAGCAACCGGTGTAACCAGTGTAACCAGTGGATCCTGTAGCACCAGTGTTAGTAGCAGTACCCGCAGGCCCTGTCCAACCTGTAGGCCCTGTCCTACCTGTTGGACCTGTGGCACCAGTGTTTGCTGCAAAACCTGCTGGACCTGTATAACCTGTATAACCTGTCCTTCCAGTAGGTCCTGTTGACCCAGCAGAACCAGTGAAACCAGTAGGTCCTGTAGATCCAGTACGTCCTGTAGATCCAGTAGGTCCAGTACATCCGGTATCACCTGTAGCTCCTGTATCACCTGTAGATCCTGTATCACCTGTAGCTCCTGTGTCACCCGTGGGACCAGTCTGATAAATTTGCATTCCATTCAAAAATATTTCACCATTAACAAAAACTCGTTTATCAAACATAACATCACCTTTAACGATTAAACCTGGGTTTTGCGTAGTATTTTGACCAATAGATAAAGTACCATTCCCTAAATCTAGATTTCCACCTATTGTAACATCGTTTGTAACTGACAAAAAGGAATTTAATAGTGTATTACCACCTATTGTGAGATTTCCGTTTGCGGTAGTATCTCCAGCTAATATGTAAGCATTACCGTTACGTAAAATGAAGTCACCACCACTTACATCGAGTATTCCTTTTATATATGCATTACGTAGTAAATTAGCATTATTGGATAAATCTAACCAACCCCGCATTTATATATAATAAATCATACTAAAATAAATGATAAAGATTATACTTACTGGAAGGTTGGCATTGTCATCCTCCGTCGATTTTTCCGTAGGAAAAATCTAGGGAGGATCTAGGAAATTCTCTGCTGGCGAAGCCAGCTACGAATTTCCTTCATATGTATTTTATAAAATGTTCTCTTACTTTGACATTTTTTCAAGTATGTTAACATAATAGGTAACATACTTTTTATAATTTTAAATTACATAATGTAGACGGTATAATACGAAATATGCTAAGGATTTTATAAATTATACACTTTTTTCTTTAATAATTGCACTTCTTTAATCAATATACCTATAATTCCTATATAATTAACTGCTTGTAATTCTTCCCCGTCTTTATCACCTGTTACTAAATAAGGATAATGTTCCTGCAATTCGTGAGCAAATACTCCAATTTCTTGTTTATTTGTTTCAATATTCAAATAATTAATAACACGTAAATTATCTACCGAATAAGTTGAATCAATATCGATGATATTTGTTTTAATTCTATAATCTGATGTTATATGGATACCATTTACATATAAAGCATTTCCAACATAAAGAGAACCTGTAATTCCTACACCACCTTGAATAGTTAAACTACCTGTAGTTTTTGAAAAACTTGGTATATTACCATTTACTTTACAAATTCCATTAACAACAATATTATTCGTTATATTTACGTTACCTTTTACGTTTGTATCATAATTTTCTCCACCTGTTAAATTTAAATAATAGAAAGAATCATTATCAAATGTAATATTTTCAATAGGATTCATTAGTGTTACATTTCCTGAAAATACTGGACCAATAGGACCGGTAGGTCCGGTTAATCCACTTAAATTAGTTACTTTCGTACCATTTATATATAAATTTCCGTTAACAAAAACTCGCTTATCTAATGTGGTATCACCCATAACAGTTAGCCTTTTATGCAAAACTAAATCATCATAACTACTAATACCACCACCACTACTACCACCGTTTCCTGATCCACTCGAATAATTTCCTGCACCATCGCTCATAGATAAAAAATAAAATTGTTCTTCATCAAACGTTACGTTCTCTATAGGATCTTTAAAAACAATATTTCCAGAAAAAATAGGACCTGTCGGACCTGAAGTACCCGCTGGGCCTGTAACACCTATAGATTCGTCTATCGCATAACCATTATAAATGATTTGCCCATTTACTTTTAATACGCCGTTTATATTAGCATTTTCATTGACATTAAATTCTGCAGGTCCATTATTCATATTTATGTAGTAAAAGGAATCTTGATCAAAAGTTACGTTCTCTGTTGGATTATAAAATACACTGTTTCCAGAATAAATAGGTCCAATAGGTCCTGTAGAACCTGTCCTACCAGTCCAACCTGTGTATCCTGTCGGACCTGTTGCACCAGTATTAGTTGCGGTTCCAGGTATTCCTTGTGGACCAGTATCGCCAGTATCACCATATGCACCTATACCACCTGTATCACCTTTGGGCCCGGTATAACCTGTTCCACCACCCCCACCACCATAATAATTACCCGTTGCACCTGTACCATCTCCAATATTAATAAAATAAAACAAATCTTCATCAAAGGTAACGTTCTCCATTGGATTATAAAAAAGAATATTTCCAGAAAAAACAGGACCTACTGGACCGGTATTGCCCGTATTACCAGTCCAACCTGTGTATCCTGTTGCACCTGTTTTTGTAGCCGTACCGGGTATACCTATAGGCCCTGTATAACCAGTAAATCCTGCAGAACCTGTAGGACCTGTATAACCGTAAACTTGTCCATTACTACTAGCCAAATTAACATAATAAAATGAATCTTCATCAAAAATGATGTCCTCTACTGGATTATGGAAAATGACATTACCTGAAAAAATGGGACCGATTGCGCCAGTAGAACCAGTAGAACCTGTCCAACCTGTATAGCCAGTAGATCCTGTTGCGCCCGTATTCGTTGCCCTACCTGCAACACCTGCAGGACCTGTAGGGCCAGTTGTACCAGTTGCACCCGTTTTAGATGCTGTACCTGGTGGTCCTGTAGGGCCTGTACCACCACTACCACCTCCACCACCACCATAATAATAATTTCCTGTATTACCACTTACACCCTCTCCAATAGTAATAAAATAAAAAGAATCTTCATCAAAAGTCACGTTCTCCATTGGATTATAAAATTGGATATTCCCAGAAAATATAGGACCAGTAGCACCTGTAGCACCCGTATTCGACGCAATACCAGCTGGACCTGTAAAGCCGGGTGTACCTGTAGGTCCAGTAGCACCCGTATTTGTAGCTGTTCCTGCCGGACCTGTATAACCTGTAGATCCAATCGGTCCAATAGAACCTGTAGCACCTGTATTAGTAGCAAAACCTGCAGGCCCTGTGGGTCCTATTGGACCTGTGAAACCTGTTGCGCCCGTATTAGATGCTATACCTGCAGGACCAATTGGACCTATTTGTCCAGCAGGACCAGCCATACCCGCAGGACCCATAGGACCTTGTATTCCTGCCGGGCCAGCAGGACCGGCATTACCCATCGTACCTTGAGAACCTGTATAACCTGTATAACCTGTATAACCTATATAACCTGTAGGTCCTGTTGCACCTGTATTGGATGCTATACCTGCTGGTCCTGTATAACCTGTCCAACCTGTGGATCCTGTTGAACCAGTGTTAGCTGCAAATCCTGCAGGACCTGTATAACCAGTATAACCTGTATAACCTGTGGTTCCAGTTGCACCTGTATTAGATGCAACTCCTGCAGGACCGGTATAACCTGTTGAACCAGTTGCTCCAGTTGTACCGGTAAATCCTGTATAACCTGTTGAACCAGTAGCTCCTGTATTTGATGCAGCTCCTGCAGGACCTGTATAACCTGTGCCACCACCACCACCACCACCACCCAAATTTACATTACTAATCGGTACACCATTTATAAATAATCCGTTAGGATCTGTTATATTAATACTCGAACAATCGATGCTACCTTGAACAAATAAACGCCTAGTCATCGTAACATCTTCTGTAAAATAATTGGTTCCTCCTGTAAACAAAATACCATTTACATAAATAGAATCAGTGTTATTAATAAAAAGGCGATTACCTAATATCACATCTTCATTTAAAAAGGCTTTACCTCGAGAGGTTATATCATTCGATACTAATAAACGATTCGACATAGAAACATCACCAACAAAATAATTACTTCCACCTACAAATGGTAACCCATTTACATATAGACTATTACTGTTCAAGTACAACCGATTATTCATTGTTACATCTTTATTCAATGTAGTTTGACCACTCGCAATAAAATTTCCACTTAAAGATAAATCCTCACCTATAAAAAAAGTATAATTCGAAGTAACAGTGTTTATGATAGATTGTTGGGAATATTGTTTCACATTTAATCTACCTATAACAGTTAAATCTTTACCTACTACAACATTTCCATTGAACGAAGAATCATTATTAACATTCAATCGTTGATTTAAATTGGTATCATTGGTTACAAATAAACGGTTATTTAAAAAGGAATCATTACCTATTCTTAAATTTCCATTTCTTGAAATAAAATCACCACCACTTATATCAACAAAACCTTTTACATAAATTTGTTTAAATAAATTTGAATTACCAGAAAAGTCTAACCAATTTGACATATATAATACACCGATGAAAAAAGCAGGGAACCTACGGTTCCCCTGCGACCCCTCCCTTTGATAATACACATATATATATATATGTACTGCTTTATAATTATGTTATCATAATACGTAACATAATTATTATTTCATAAAAGGAAAAGATGCAGGGGTGAGAGCAGTTTCCTAAGAAGGTTGAGAACCCATAGGGTTCTCTGACCCTGCTCTATTGGTTAGAAGTTATACTAGAAATAATAAATAACGGTGTAGTACCTCCAATATTCATAAAGGCAAACGTTTGAGTAATTACGCTGGCAGATGCAATATTAATAGAACTTGAACCTCCATTAAATAACATTGCTGTTGGAATACCATTAACTTGACAAGAATTGCAATAATATCTATAAGAAACTGAATTATTTGTATTAATTATCAATGATATTACAAATGTACTATTATTATCTGTTGGAACATTCGTAAAGTTGCACGTAAATAATGCAGACGGGTTAGCTATATAAAATATTCCACCTAAACTATAATTAATAGTTACAGTTGGTAAGTAGCTTAAAATAGATATTTGTTCGCTGATACGGGAAACTTTGGTTATATTCGTTACAGTTAAATTTCCATTAAACGATGAGTCGCCGATTACATTCAATCGTCCATTCAAGAAACAATCATTATTGCCATTGGCGATTTGTATGAGCGAGAACGCGTCTGGATCAAATGTTATTTTTTCTACAGGGCTTAAAATTGTTACATTTCCTACAAAAATTGGCCCTGTATTACCTGTAACACCTGTATAACCTGTATATCCAATAGGACCTGTATAACCTGTATAACCTGTATAACCTGTAACACCTGTATAACCTGTGTAACCTGTGTAACCTGTGTAACCTGTGTAACCTGTGTAACCTGTGACCCCAGTATAACCAGTATAACCAGTATAACCAGTATAACCAGTATAACCTGTATAACCTGTAGGTCCAGTATTGCCGGTAGGTCCAGTATTACCGGTATTACCAGTGGCACCAGTATTAACTGCACTACCAGGAATACCTGTAGGTCCAGTATTACCAGTAGGTCCAGTATTACCAGTAGGTCCTGTAGATCCAGTAAATCCTGTATTACCAGTAGGTCCTGTATTACCAGTAGGTCCTGTATTACCTGTTACGCCAGTAGGACCGGTGTTGCTATAAATTTGGATTCCATTCATATAAATTCCACCGCTGACATACAAACGCTGATTCAATGAAACATCAGCATTAGATATTAATCCCCCTGAAGCAGTTAATAAGTCAGCAAATACAAATCCTGATGCATCTGTAGTGCTACTGTTAATTATCAATTCATTACAAGTAAGAATACCACCAACATATAAATTATTATTTACTGAAAGGTTTTTACCCATAGAAACATCACCCAGAACAACCACACGACTATTCATTGAAACATCGCCAACAACAAACAAACGACTATTCAATATAGCATCACTTCCAATAAATAATCGATTATTCAATGAAACATCGCCAACAACAAACAAACGACTATTCAATATAGCATCACTTCCAATAAATAATCGACTATTCAATGAAACATCATTTATTACATTCAATCGAGAACCCATTGAAACATCTGTTCCGAAATAATTACCTCCACCTACAAATGGTATTCCATTTACATATAATGAACCTGTACCTAAAAATAATCTAGAATTTATAGAAACATCTCCAATTACATTCAATCGAGAACCCATAGACACATCGGTGGCAAAATAACTGGATCCACCTGTGAACAATTGTCCACTCACATAAATAGAATTACTGGGTAAAAATAACCTTGAATTTAATGTAACATCCGAGTAAGATAATAACCCGGCAGATGCTGTAATAATATCTGAGAATATAAAACCAGAAGCGTTCGGATCCGCACTATTAATAATTAATTCATTACAAGTTATCACATTTGAATACAAATTACCGTTCATTGAAACATCTGTGTTAACAAACAAACGATTATTCATAGAAACATCACCTGAGAAATAATTGGATCCACCGGTAAAGAGCTGCCCATTCACATACAATGAATTACTAGGCAAAAATAATCGGCTATTCATTGAAACATCACCTATTACGTTCAACCGAGAACCCATAGACACATCGCCTGCAAAATAATTCGACCCGCCTGTAAACAATTGGCCGTTTACATACAACGAATTCGATTTCAAAAACAATCTAGAATTCATAGAAACATCGCCTCCTACAAATAATCTGTTATTGGTAGATAAGTCACCGCTATTAAAAATACCATTTACAAACAAACGTTGATTCAATGTTGCATCAGAACTAGATATAAATCCACCCGAAGCCGTTAATAGATCTGTAAATAAAAATCCTGAACTATCTGATGCGCTACTGTTAATAATTAATTCATTGCAAGTTATCACATTCGAATACAAATTACCGTTAATAGAAACATCGCTTCCAACAAATAGGCGGTTATTCATAGACGCATCTCCCATCACAGTTAATCTTGAATTCATAGAAACATCGTTTGTAAAATAATTCGATCCTCCTGTAAAAAGCTGACCGTTTACATAAATGGAATTACTATTCAAAAATAATCGGCTATTCATTGAAACATCACCAATTACATTCAATCGAGAACCCATCGATACATCGGTTCCAAAATAATTGGATCCTCCTGTAAAAAGCTGACCGTTTACATAAATGGAATTACTATTCAAAAATAATCGGCTATTCATTGAAACATCACCAATTACATTCAATCGAGAACCCATAGAAACATCAGTTCCAAAATAATTCGATCCTCCTGTAAAAAGCTGACCGTTTACATAAATTGAATTACTATTCAAAAATAGTCGACTGTTCAATGAAACATCACCAATTACATTCAATCGAGAACCCATCGATACATCGGTTCCAAAATAATTCGATCCACCTGTAAAAAGCTGACCGTTTACATAAATTGAATTACTATTCAAAAATAGTCGACTGTTCAATGAAACATCACCCTTTACAGCAAGTTTGGAATTTAATGATACATCTCCTCCTACAAATAATCGGCTATTCAGTGAAACATCACCAATTACATTCAATCGAGAACCCATCGATACATCGGTTCCAAAATAATTCGATCCACCTGTAAAAAGCTGACCGTTTACGTAAATGGAATTACTGTTCAAAAATAATCGACTATTCATTGAAACATCACCCTTTACTGCAAGTTTTGAATTTAATGATACGTCTCCTCCTACAAATAATCTAAGGTTTAATGAAGCATCTATGCTTCCATTTAATGCACCTCCTGGACCAGTAGCACCTGTTGCGCCAGTATTGGATGCTGAGCCTGCTGCACCCGTATAACCCGTATAACCCGTATAACCTGTGGCACCAGTGTTGCTAGCAGAACCAGCTGGACCCGTATAACCTGTGGCACCAGTTGATCCTGTTGCACCTGTATTAGTAGCTGTCCCCGCTGGACCAGTATAACCTGTATAACCAGTGATTCCTGTATAACCAGTATAACCAATGGGTCCAGTTGCACCAGTATTACTTGCTGAACCAGCCGCTCCTGTATATCCTGTATATCCTGTAGGACCCGTATAACCTGTATAACCTGTAGCACCTGTATTTGTAGCACGACCATCTATACCAACTGGTCCTGTTGCACCAGTATAACCAGTATAACCTGTAGATCCTGTTGCGCCTGTATTTGTGGCAGTACCTGCAGGACCAGTATACCCAGTTGGACCGGTGGATCCTGTTTCACCTGTTGAACCCGTTAAACCAGTATAACCAGTATAACCTGTATAACCTGTCCAACCTGTATAACCTGTATCACCAATAATACCTCGCTGACCTTGTGAACCTTGTTTACCAGTTGCTCCTGTTGCTCCTGTGGAACCTGTTGCTCCTGTGGAACCTGTTGCTCCTGTGTATCCTGTTGCACCGGTATTTGATGCTATACCTGCAGGACCTGTATAACCTGTGAATCCTGTTTGACCTGTTGCACCCGTATTCGCAGCTATTCCTGCTGGACCGGTAAAACCTATTGATCCAGTAGGTCCTGTTGTACCTGTGGCACCAGTATTGGCAGCAATCCCTGCAATACCTTGTGGACCAGTAAAACCTGTATAACCTATATCACCTGTGGGTCCTGTTAAACCTGTTGATCCTGTGGGTCCTGTGGATCCTGTTGCACCTACCGAGCCTACTGCTCCTGTTGGTCCTGTTGTACCTGTGGATCCTGTGGATCCTGTTGCTCCTGTGTAACCAGTGGATCCTGTAGCACCCGTATTAGAAGCAATACCAGCAGGACCAGTATAACCTGTTGGACCTGTGAATCCTGTGGATCCTGTTGCGCCAGTATTAGAAGCTGCACCTGCAGGACCTGTATAACCAACTGATCCGGTAGGTCCTGTTGTACCTGTAGCACCAGTATTGGCTGCAGTACCTGCAATACCTTGTGGTCCTGTATAACCGGTTGATCCTGTCGATCCGGTCAATCCTGTCGATCCTGTAAAACCTGTGTCACCTGTTTCACCTGCATAACCTTGTCTTCCTTGCGAACCGACAGCTCCTCTAGGCCCTGTTGGACCAGCTGATCCTGTATCTCCAGTATTACCTGTAGCACCTGTATTTGTTGCTGTACCGGCTGGTCCTGTATAACCAATAGAACCGGTAGGTCCAGTGGATCCTGTTGCACCAGTGTTGGATGCAATACCAGCAGGACCAGTATAACCTGTCCAACCTGTGTATCCTGTTGCACCTGTATTTGCAGCAATACCTGCTGGCCCTGTATAACCTGTAGGACCAGTACGTCCTGTATAACCTGTACGACCAGTGGGACCCGTAGCACCCGTATCACCTGTATCCCCTGTGGGTCCTGTGGGTCCTGTTTTTCCAGTATACCCGGTGGGCCCTGTACGACCAGTATAACCTGTATAGCCAATAGGACCTGTATCACCAGTATTACCTGTATCACCAGTAATACCTCTTTGTCCAGTAGGACCTTGTTTACCGGTGGGTCCGGTTGAACCTGTTTGTCCAATTGAACCTGTTGAACCTGTGTATCCTGTTGCACCAGTATTTGTTGCTGTTCCTGCAGGACCTGTATAACCTGTTGGTCCCGTATAACCAGTGTATCCAGTGGCACCTGTATTACTTGCTATTCCTGCTGGACCAGTATATCCTGTCGGACCTATAGAACCTGTAAAACCTGTTGAACCATTGTAACCAGTAGGTCCTGTTAGTCCAGTTGCACCAGTATAACCCGTAAATCCTGTTGCGCCAGTATTGGTTGCTGTTCCGGCAGGTCCTGTATAACCCGTAGGACCTGTTTCTCCTGTTGCTCCTGTATTTGTGGCTGTTCCAGCAGGTCCTGTATACCCAGTAGGTCCAGTTGCTCCTGTTGAACCGGTTTTACCCGTAGATCCTGTTGATCCTGTTTGTCCTGTGGAACCTGTGGAACCTGTTTGTCCTGTGGAACCTGTGAATCCTGTTTGTCCTGTTTGACCTGTTGATCCTGTTTGTCCTGTGGGTCCAGTGTATCCCGTTGCACCCGTATTAGATGCATTACCAGCAGGACCTGTATAACCATAAGGACCGGTGGGTCCTGTGAATCCTGTTGCACCTGTATTCGTTGCTGTTCCTGCTGGACCTGTATAACCAATTGGACCTGTATATCCTGTATAACCAGTAGCTCCTGTATTAGTTGCTGTTCCAGCTGGACCCGTATAACCTATGGGTCCTGTGTATCCTGTCGGACCAAAAGAACCAGTGTCACCTTTACTACCTGTTTCTCCTACTTTTCCTGTATTACCGATACGTCCTTGTGAACCAGTTGGACCAATTGCACCTATAGGACCAGTATCTCCAGTATATCCTGTTGCTCCTGTATTTGTAGCAGTACCTGCTGGACCTGTATAACCACGAACACCTGTCGGTCCTGTGTATCCTGTAGCACCTGTATTTGTTGCTGTTCCAGCAGGACCCGTATATCCTGTCCAACCCGTATAACCTGTCGCCCCTGTATTTGTTGCTGTTCCAGCAGGACCTGTATAGCCTGTCCAACCCGTATAACCAATAATACCTTGTTTACCTGTGGGACCTGTATAACCTGTGAATCCTGTATCTCCTGTAGGACCTGTGTAACCCGTATATCCTGTCCATCCTGTAACTCCTGTATATCCTGTATAACCTATTATTCCTGTAGGACCTGTGTATCCTGTGTAACCTATTTCACCTTGTATACCTTCTGGACCCATTGATCCTGTTGGACCTGTTCTACCTGTGTAACCTGTTGCACCTGTACGTCCTGTATAACCTGTGAATCCTGTGTAACCTGTTGCACCTGTATTACTTGCTATACCTGCAGGACCTGTCCATCCTGTCCATCCTGTCCATCCCGTATAACCAGTAGCCCCCGTATTACTTGCTATACCTGCAGGACCTGTATATCCTGTGTAACCTGTATAACCCGTATAACCTGTCCATCCTGTAAGTCCTGTATATCCTGTATAACCTGTCCAACCTGTATATCCAGTGGCACCTGTATTTGTTGCTGTTCCTGCAGGACCTGTATAACCTATTTTTCCAGTGGGTCCTGTTGCACCCGTATTGGTTGCACTACCATCAACACCTGTAGGACCCAATGGACCCAAAGGTCCTTGAGGACCAGTATAACCTGTATCACCTTTTGAACCTACATCACCCTGAAAACCTTGTAGACCTCTACCACCTTGTGGACCAGTAGGACCAGTATAACCTGTGGAACCTGTGTATCCTGTGGATCCTGTGTATCCTGTATATCCTGTGTAACCAGTGGATCCAGTAGCACCCGTATTGGTTGCTGTTCCTGCTGGACCTGTGTAACCAATCGAACCAGTGGGACCTGTGGATCCTGTTGCGCCTGTATTTGTTGCTGTTCCTGCTGGACCTGTATAACCTGTTGCACCTGTGTAACCGGTGGTTCCTGTTGCTCCTGTATTCGTTGCTGTTCCTGCAGGACCGGTGTAACCAGTTGATCCTTGTTGTCCTGTTGCACCAGTATCTCCTGTTGATCCTGTTGCACCTGTTGCACCTGTTGCACCTGTTGCACCTGTTGATCCTGTTTTACCTGTGGGTCCTGTTGCACCTGTTGCACCTGTGGGTCCTGTTGCACCTGTTGCACCTGTATTCGTTGCTGTACCTGCAGGACCTGTATAACCTGTATAACCTTGATAACCGGTTGGACCTGTTGCTCCTGTATTTGTTGCTGTTCCTGCTGGACCCGTATAACCTGTGAAACCCGTGTAACCTGTAGCACCTGTATTAGATGCTGTACCAGCAGGACCAACTTGCCCTTTATCACCTTGATTACCTTTAATACCTTGCGGTCCTGTATAGCCTGTATATCCTGTATATCCCGTATCACCTGTATAACCTGTATAACCTGTATCACCTGTGTAACCTGTATCACCTGTTGGACCTGTTCGTCCGGTTGGACCTGTTCGTCCTGTATATCCTGTTTGTCCTGTGGGTCCTGTTTGCCCTGTGGGTCCTGTTGCTCCGGTATTTGTTGCTGTTCCTGCAGGACCTGTCCAACCTGTGGGTCCTGTCCAACCTGTATAACCTGTTGCACCTGTATTACTTGCTATACCTGCTGGACCTGTATAACCCGTATAACCTGTGTAACCCGTATAACCTGTCCATCCTGTGTAACCTGTGTAACCTGTGTAACCTGTGTAACCTGTATATCCTGTGGCGCCCGTATTGGATGCATTTCCTGCAGGACCCGTATAACCTATTTTTCCGGTGGGTCCAGTTGCACCAGTATTGGTCGCACTACCATCAACACCCGTAGGTCCCAATGGTCCCAAAGGACCTTCACGACCTGTATCACCTGTATAACCTTGTATACCTTGTATTCCTTGTATACCTTGTAAACCTTTATCACCTTGATTTCCTTTGGGACCTGTGAATCCAGTTGATCCTGTTAATCCTGTATAACCTGTATAACCTGTGGGTCCTGTGGGTCCTGTGTATCCTGTTGCACCTGTATTACTTGCTATTCCTGCTGGACCAGTATAACCTGTAAATCCTGTGGGTCCTGTGGATCCTGTTGCACCTGTATTCGTTGCTGTTCCTGCGGGACCAGTATAACCTGTAGGACCTGTGTAACCAGTAGTTCCTGTTGCACCTGTATTTGTTGCTGTTCCTGCAGGACCTGTGTAACCTGTTGGTCCTTGTTTTCCAGTTGGTCCTGTGTCTCCAGTAGATCCGGTAGATCCAGTTGATCCTGTTTTACCTGTCGAACCTGTCGAACCTGTTTGGCCAGTTACACCTGTATAACCTGTGGGTCCAGTGGATCCAGTAGAACCAGTTGCCCCAGTATTAGTTGCTGTTCCTGCGGGACCTGTATAACCGATTAAACCTTGATAACCTGTTGGACCTGTTGCACCTGTATTGGCTGCATAACCTGCAGGACCTGTATAACCTGTGTATCCTGTGTATCCTGTAGCACCAGTATTCGCTGCAATACCTGCTGGACCGGTATAACCTACTAATCCTCTAATACCTTGTGGTCCTGTGGATCCTGTATATCCTGTGTCACCTGTATATCCGGTGTATCCTGTATATCCGGTGTATCCTGTATATCCTGTATATCCTGTATATCCTGTAGGACCTGTTTGACCTGTTGGACCTGTTCTACCTGTGTAACCTGTGTAACCTGTTGCTCCTGTGGGTCCTGTTGCTCCTGTATTCGCAGCAATACCCGCTGGACCCGTATAACCTGTGTAACCTGTGTAACCCGTATAACCTGTAGCACCTGTATTGCTTGCTATACCAGCTGGACCTGTATAACCTGTGGTACCTGTGGGACCTGTTGATCCAGTGAGTCCAGTGTATCCTGTATAACCTGTACAACCTGTGTAACCCGTATAACCAGTAGCCCCCGTATTACTTGCTATACCTGCTGGACCCGTATAACCTGTGTAACCTGTGTAACCTGTTGCCCCAGTATTTGCAGCAATACCAGCAGGACCTGTAAATCCTGTAAATCCTGTAAATCCTGTATAACCTGTATAACCTGTATAACCTGTATAACCCGTATAACCCGTATAACCCGTATAACCCGTATAACCCGTGTATCCTGTTGCACCAGTATTTGCAGCAATACCGGCTGGACCAGTATAACCGGTTTGACCCGTATAACCTGTATAACCGGTAGAACCTGTATTAGTTGCTCTTCCATCCAAACCAGCTGGTCCTGTAAATCCTGTTTGCCCCGTGTATCCTGTGGATCCGGTTGCACCTGTATTCGTTGCTGTTCCTGCAGGACCTGTATATCCTGTGTAACCTGTGTAACCAGTGTAACCTGTATAACCTGTATAACCTGTATCACCTGTATATCCTGTATTACCGTCTATTCCCTGATAGCCTCTAGTTCCTTGAGGACCAACCGGACCTGTTACACCTGTATACCCTGTGGATCCTGTATATCCGGTTGCACCTGTATTTGTTGCTGTACCTGCAGGGCCTGTATAACCTGTATAACCTGTATAACCTGTACGTCCTGTAGCTCCAGTATTTGCCGCATAACCTGCTGGACCTGTATAACCTGTGTATCCGGTATAACCTGTAGCACCTGTATTTGTTGCTGTACCTGCTGGCCCTGTGTAACCTGTAGAACCACGTAGACCTTGAATACCTGTGGGTCCTGTCCATCCTGTATAACCTGTATCGCCTGTTTCACCTGTATCGCCTGTATAACCTGTATATCCGGTATGCCCTCTTGAACCGGTAGGACCTGTTCTTCCTGTAGGTCCTGTTGAACCTGTATATCCAGTGTAACCTGTGTAACCTGTGGTTCCTGTTGCTCCGGTATTTGCTGCTATACCTGCTGGACCTGTGTAACCTGTTGCGCCTGTATCACCTGTGTATCCTGTTGCACCGGTATTCGTTGCTGTTCCTGCAGGTCCCGTATAACCTGTTGTCCCTGTGAATCCAGTTACACCTGTAGGACCTGTTGATCCGGTTGATCCTGTTGATCCGGTTGATCCTGTTAATCCTGTTGATCCTGTTGCACCCGTATTAGTAGCTGTTCCTGCTGGACCCGTATAACCGATTGAACCTGTAGGACCAGTAGCACCCGTATTTACTGCACTACCTGAAATACCAGTTGGACCAAGTGGACCAAGTGGGCCTTCAGTACCTTGTGGACCTGTGTCACCTTTGTCACCTTTGTCACCTATACGACCTTGTATACCTCTATTACCTTGTGGTCCTTGGGGGCCAGTATCGCCAGTATAACCTGTAACACCTGTCCAACCTGTCCAACCTGTCCTACCTGTATAACCTGTGTATCCTGTTGCACCTGTGTTGGATGCATTACCTGCTGGTCCTGTAAATCCTGTTGGTCCTGTGTAACCTGTGGATCCAGTAGCACCTGTATTACTTGCTATACCTGCGGGACCTGTATAACCAGTGGATCCTGTAGATCCTGTGTCACCTGTAGCACCTGTATTTGTAGCTGTTCCTGCAGGACCAGTATAACCTGTGGGTCCTTTTTCTCCTGTATAACCTGTATCACCTGTGGATCCTGTTGCGCCTGTTGCACCTGTTGCACCTGTTTTTCCTGTCGCGCCGGTTGATCCTGTTGCACCTGTGGATCCTGTTAATCCCGTTGATCCTGTTGATCCGGTTGCACCTGTATTCGTTGCTGTTCCTGCAGGACCTGTATAACCTATTGATCCTGTCGGTCCTGTAAATCCTGTTGCGCCAGTATTTGCTGCTATTCCTGCTGGGCCTGTGTAACCAGTATAACCTGTGAATCCAGTCGCACCAGTATTTGCAGCACTACCAGCTGGACCTATTAAACCTTGACTACCTCTAATACCTTGAGAACCCTGAATACCTTGAATACCTTGAGGTCCTGTATAACCTGTATCACCTGTGTATCCTGTGTATCCTGTATTACCTATTTCACCTTGTATACCTTCTGGACCCATTAATCCTGTTGGACCTGTTCTGCCTGTGTAACCTGTGGTTCCTGTATATCCTGTGAATCCTGTGAATCCTGTGAATCCTGTTGCACCTGTATTACTTGCTATACCTGCAGGACCTGTCCATCCTGTGTAACCTGTGGGACCTGTGTAACCTGTTGCACCTGTATTACTTGCTATACCGGCTGGACCTGTGTAACCTGTATATCCTGTATATCCTGTATATCCTGTATATCCTGTATATCCTGTATATCCTGTATATCCTGTATATCCTGTGTAACCTGTGGCACCTGTATTTGATGCAATTCCTGCAGGACCTGTGTAACCAATATTACCTGTTGGGCCGGTTGCACCCGTATTAGTTGCAGTTCCTGGTTCACCTTTAGGACCCAATGGACCCAAAGGTCCTTCAGGACCAGTATAACCTGTTTCACCTTTTGAACCTGCATCACCTTGAAAACCTTGCAAACCTCTACCACCTTGTGGACCTGTATAACCTGTATAACCTGTGGATCCTGTGGATCCTGTATATCCTGTCCATCCTGTGTAACCTGTGTAACCTGTGGATCCGGTTGCACCCGTATTCGTTGCGGTTCCTGCGGGACCTGTATAACCTATCGAACCTGTGGGACCTGTGAATCCTGTTGCACCTGTATTAGAAGCATTACCTGCAGGACCTGTGAATCCTGTTGGTCCTGTGTAACCTGTTGTCCCTGTTGCTCCAGTATTTGTTGCTGTTCCTGCCGGGCCAGTATAACCTGTTGATCCTTGTTGTCCTGTTGGTCCTGTATCACCAGTTGATCCTGTTTTACCTGTTGCACCTGTGGGTCCTGTTGCACCTGTTACACCTTGAAGTCCAGTGGGTCCTGTGGATCCTGTGGGTCCTGTTGCGCCTGTAAATCCTGTTGCACCTGTATTCGTTGCTGTTCCTGCAGGACCTGTATAACCTGTAGGACCTGTGTAACCTGTTGGGCCGGTTGCTCCTGTATTCGCTGCATAACCTGCAGGACCTGTATAACCTGTGTATCCGGTATAACCTGTAGCACCTGTATTAGATGCACTACCAGCAGGACCAACTTGTCCTCTATCACCTTGATTACCTTTAATACCTTGTGGTCCTGTGGATCCTGTTGCACCTGTCCATCCTATATCGCCTGTGTATCCTGTGTATCCTGTGTAACCTATTTCACCTTGTATACCTTCTGGACCCATTAATCCTGTAGGACCTGTTCTACCTGTATATCCTGTTGTACCTGTTGGTCCTGTGTAACCTGTGAATCCTGTGTGTCCTGTTGCACCTGTATTTGATGCTATACCTGCAGGACCTGTCCAACCGGTTTGTCCCGTGTATCCTGTGTAACCTGTTGCGCCTGTATTGGATGCAATACCTGCAGGACCTGTGTAACCTGTGTAACCTGTGTAACCTGTATATCCTGTGTATCCTGTGTATCCGGTGTAACCTGTGTATCCTGTGTATCCGGTGTAACCTGTGGCACCCGTATTTGATGCAATTCCTGCAGGACCTGTATAACCAGTAAAACCAGTGGGCCCTGTCGCACCAGTATTTGATGCAGTCCCTGGTTCACCTTTAGGACCCAATGGACCCAAAGGACCTTCAGGACCAGTATAACCTGTTTCACCTTTTGAACCTGCATCACCCTGAAAACCTTGTAAACCTCTACCACCTTGTGGACCAGTATAACCGGTATAACCGGTATAACCTGTGAATCCTGTGAACCCTGTATACCCTGTATATCCTGTATATCCTGTGGATCCTGTTGCACCCGTATTCGTTGCTGTTCCTGCGGGACCTGTATAACCTGTGGATCCTGTGGGACCTGTGGATCCTGTTGCACCCGTATTCGTTGCTGTTCCTGCGGGACCCGTATAACCTGTGGGTCCTGTGTAACCGGTGGTTCCTGTTGCTCCAGTATTTGTTGCTGTTCCTGCAGGTCCAGTATAACCAGTTGATCCTTGTTGTCCTGTTGGTCCTGTATCACCTGTTTTACCTATTGCACCTGTTGCACCTGTTGCACCTGTTACACCTGTTGAGCCTGTGGCTCCTGTGGCACCTGTGGGTCCTGTGGTTCCTGTAAATCCTGTATATCCTGTTGCACCTGTATTAGTTGCTGTTCCTGCAGGACCTGTATAACCTGTTGATCCTTGATAACCTGTTGGACCGGTTGCACCTGTATTCGCTGCATAACCTGCAGGACCTGTATAACCTGTGTATCCAGTATAACCAGTAGCACCTGTATTAGATGCACTACCAGCAGGACCAACTTGTCCTCTATCACCTTGATTACCTTTAATACCTTGTTGTCCTGTGGGTCCTGTGGGTCCTGTCCATCCTATATCACCTGTGTATCCTGTGTATCCTGTGTAACCTATTTCACCTTGTATACCTTCTGGACCCATTGATCCTGTAGGACCTGTTCTACCTGTGTAACCTGTGAAACCTGTATATCCTGTATATCCTGTGTATCCTGTGTAACCTGTGGCACCCGTATTAGATGCTATTCCTGCAGGACCTGTCCATCCTGTCCATCCTGTGTAACCTGTATAACCAGTAGCCCCCGTATTACTTGCTATACCTGCTGGGCCTGTGTAACCTGTGTAACCCGTATAACCTGTGTAACCCGTATAACCTGTGTAACCCGTATAACCTGTGTAACCCGTATAACCTGTGTAACCTGTGGCACCCGTATTAGATGCGATTCCTGCAGGACCAGTATAACCAATATTACCAGTTGGGCCGGTTGCACCCGTATTAGCTGCAGTTCCTGGTTCACCTTTAGGACCCAATGGACCCAAAGGTCCTTCAGGACCAGTATAACCTGTATCACCTGTATATCCTGTCCATCCTTGCAGGCCTCTACCACCTTGTGGACCAGTAACACCAGTATAACCTGTGGATCCTGTGGATCCTGTGTACCCTGTATATCCTGTATATCCTGTATATCCTGTGGATCCGGTTGCACCCGTATTCGTTGCTGTTCCTGCTGGACCTGTATAACCTGTTGAACCTTGATAACCTGTCGGACCTGTTGCGCCTGTATTCGTTGCTGTTCCTGCAGGACCTGTAAATCCTGTTGCACCTGTGTAACCGGTGGTTCCTGTTGCTCCTGTATTTGTTGCTGTTCCTGCTGGACCTGTATAACCAGTTGATCCTTGTTGTCCTGTTGGTCCTGTATCACCAGTAGATCCTGTTTTACCAGTTGCACCTGTGGGTCCTGTTGCACCTGTTGCACCTGTTGCCCCTGTTGCACCTACTTGTCCTGTTGCGCCTGTATATCCTGTATTACCTGTTGCACCCGTATTCGTTGCTGTACCTGCCGGACCTGTATAACCCGTAGATCCTTGATAACCTGTTGGACCGGTTGCTCCTGTATTTGCTGCATAACCTGCTGGACCAGTATAACCTGTGTATCCTGTGTATCCTGTAGCACCTGTATTCGCTGCAATACCTGCTGGACCAATTGATCCTTTATCACCTTGAAAACCTTTATCACCTTTAATACCTTGTGGTCCGGTTGATCCTGTCCATCCTGTCCATCCTGTATAACCCGTATCACCTGTATAACCGGTGTCACCTGTGTGTCCTGTAGATCCTGTTTTACCTGTAGGACCTGTTCTACCTGTATAACCGGTTGGTCCTGTGTAACCTGTGAATCCTGTGAATCCTGTTGCACCTGTATTGGATGCTATACCTGCAGGACCTGTATATCCTGTGGGTCCTGTATATCCTGTGTAACCTGTTGCTCCTGTATTACTAGCTATTCCTGCTGGACCTGTATAACCTGTGGGTCCTGTGTATCCTGTGTATCCTGTATAACCTGTATAACCTGTCCATCCTGTCCAGCCTGTCCAACCTGTGTAACCTGTAGCACCTGTATTAGATGCGATTCCTGCAGGACCTGTATAACCAATATGTCCAGTAGGACCAGTCGCACCCGTATTTTCTGCAGTCCCTGGTTCACCTTTAGGACCCAATGGACCCAAAGGTCCTTCAGGACCAGTATAACCTGTTTCACCTGTATATCCTGTTAATCCCTGTATACCTTTTTCACCTTGATTTCCTTTGGGACCTGTGTACCCCGTAGATCCTGTAGATCCTGTGAATCCAGTGGATCCTGTGGATCCCGTATAACCAGTATAACCAGTCGAACCTGTTGCACCTGTATTTGTTGCTGTACCTGCAGGACCTGTGTATCCTGTTGGACCTGTGTATCCTGTGGATCCGGTTGCACCCGTATTTGTTGCTGTTCCTGCTGGACCTGTGTATCCTGTGGGTCCTGTGTAACCGGTGGTTCCTGTTGCTCCAGTATTTGTTGCCGTACCTGCTGGACCTGTATAACCTGTGGATCCTTGAAATCCTGTTGGCCCGGTATCACCTGTAGATCCTGTCTGTCCAGTAGATCCTGTTTTACCTGTTGCACCTGTCGGTCCAGTTGCACCAGTTTGTCCAATAGATCCTGTATGACCTGTTGATCCTGTATGACCTGTTGCCCCCGTATTGGTTGCAGTTCCAGCAGGACCTGTATAACCTGTTGATCCCTGATAACCTGTTGGACCGGTTGCTCCTGTATTCGCTGCATAACCTGCAGGACCTGTATAACCTGTGAAACCTGTATATCCAGTAGCACCAGTATTCGCTGCAATACCTGCTGGACCTGTATAACCTACTAATCCTCTAATACCTTGAGCACCTTGTGGTCCGGTGTCTCCAGTGTATCCTGTGTATCCTGTGTCTCCAGTGTATCCTGTGTCTCCAGTGTATCCTGTGTAACCTGTATAACCTGTATTTCCTCTTAATCCTGTTGGTCCTGTTCTACCTGTAGAACCTGTGAGACCTGTTGGTCCTGTGGATCCTGTAAATCCAGTTGCACCTGTATTGCTTGCTATACCTGCAGGTCCTGTGTACCCTGTTTGACCTGTGGGTCCAGTGTATCCCGTGTATCCTGTTGCTCCAGTATTGGAAGCTGTACCTGCAGGTCCTGTAAATCCTGTTTGACCTGTGGGTCCGGTTGCTCCTGTATTTGTTGCTGTTCCTGCTGGACCTGTATAACCTGTATAACCAGTGTATCCTGTTGCACCTGTATTTGCTGCAATACCTGCTGGACCAGTAAAACCAGTAAAACCAGTATAACCAGTAAAACCAGTATAACCTGTATAACCTGTATAACCTGTATAACCTGTATAACCTGTTTGACCAGTATAACCTGTATAACCTGTGGATCCTGTTGCACCTGTATTCGCTGCAATACCTGCTGGACCTGTAAAACCTGTATAACCTGTATCACCTGTATAACCTGTTGCACCTGTATTTGCAGCAATACCTGCTGGTCCGGTATAACCGGTTGACCCAGTGTATCCTGTATATCCGGTTGCACCTGTATTCGTTGCTGTTCCTGCAGGACCTGTATAACCTGTTGAACCTGTGGGTCCAATTTTACCTGTATCGCCTGTATAACCTGTATCGCCTGTATAACCTGTATCACCGTCTATTCCTCGATAGCCTCTAGTTCCTTGAGGACCAATAGGACCTGTTACACCTGTATATCCTGTATAACCTGTATATCCGGTTGCACCTGTATTTGTTGCCGTACCTGCTGGACCTGTATAACCTGTATAACCTGTATAACCTGTACGTCCTGTAGCCCCAGTATTCGCAGCATAACCTGCTGGACCTGTATAACCTGTATAACCTGTTGCTCCAGTTGCACCTGTATTAGTAGCTGTACCTGCAGGACCAACTAATCCTTGATAACCACGAAGACCTTGAATACCTTGAACACCTTGTTGTCCTGTAGGACCTGTATCGCCAGTAAAACCTGTATCTCCAGTATCTCCCGTATAACCTGTATAGCCGGTATGCCCTCTTGAACCAGTAGGACCTGTTCTTCCTGTAGGTCCTGTTGCACCAGTATAACCAGTAAAACCTGTGTAACCTGTGGTTCCTGTTGCTCCGGTATTTGCTGCTATACCTGCTGGACCTGTGTAACCTGTTGCACCTGTATCACCTGTGTATCCTGTTGCACCTGTATTTGATGCATTACCTGCTGGACCTGTGTATCCTGTTGCACCTGTGGATCCAGTTGCACCTGTAGGACCTGTTGATCCTGTTGATCCTGTTGTCCCGGTGGATCCTGTTGATCCTGTTGATCCTGTTGCACCTGTATTAGTAGCTGTTCCTGCTGGACCTGTATAACCCATTGAACCTGTAGGACCAGTAGCACCCGTATTTACTGCACTACCTGAGATACCTGTTGGACCCAATGGACCCAAAGGACCTTCAGGACCTTGTGGACCTTGGTCACCTGGGTCACCTTTATCACCTATACGACCTTGTATACCTCTATTACCTTGTGGACCTTGGGGACCAGTATCACCAGTATAACCTGTAACACCTGTCCAACCTGTCCAACCTGTCCAACCTGTCCTACCTGTATATCCTGTTGCACCTGTGTTGGATGCATTACCTGCTGGACCTGTGTAACCTGTTGCGCCCGTATAACCTGTGTATCCAGTAGCACCCGTATTAGAAGCAATACCTGCTGGACCTGTATAACCTGTGGATCCTGTATATCCTGTGGATCCTGTTGCACCCGTATTTGTTGCTGTTCCTGCAGGACCAGTATAACCTCTTGGACCTGTATAACCTGTATCTCCTGTGGCACCAGTATCACCTGTTGCACCTGTTACACCTGTTGATCCTGTTTTACCTGTAAATCCTGTTGCACCTGTAAATCCTGTTGCACCTGTAAATCCTGTTGCACCTGTAAATCCTGTTGCACCTGTATTCGTTGCTGTTCCTGCAGGACCTGTATAACCTATTGATCCAGTGGGTCCAGTGGATCCTGTTGCTCCTGTATTCGTAGCTGTTCCTGCTGGACCTGTATAACCTGTATAACCTGTGAATCCCGTTGCACCTGTATTAGCTGCACTACCAGCTGGACCTATTAAACCTTGAATACCTCTAATACCTTGAGAACCCTGAATACCTTGAGGTCCTGTATAACCTGTATCACCTGTCCAACCTGTGTAACCTGTGTAACCTATTTCACCTTGTATACCTTCTGGACCCATTGATCCTGTTGGACCTGTTCTACCTGTATATCCTGTGTATCCGGTTGATCCCGTGTATCCTGTGTAACCTGTGTAACCTGTTGCACCTGTATTACTTGCTATACCTGCTGGACCTGTCCATCCTGTCCATCCTGTGTAACCAGTATATCCTGTAGCACCTGTATTTGATGCTATACCTGCAGGACCTGTGTAACCTGTATATCCTGTATATCCTGTATATCCTGTATATCCCGTATATCCTGTATATCCTGTGTAACCTGTCCATCCTGTATATCCTGTTGCACCTGTATTAGACGCGATTCCTGCCGGGCCGGTATAACCCATTGAACCAGTAGGGCCTGTCGCACCAGTATTTGCTGCAGTCCCTGGTTCACCTTTAGGACCCAATGGACCCAAAGGTCCTTCAGGACCAGTATAACCTGTATCACCTGTATATCCTGTCCATCCTTGCAGACCTCTACCACCTTGTGGACCAGTAACACCAGTATAACCTGTGGATCCTGTGGACCCTGTGGATCCTGTATAACCTGTCCATCCTGTGTAACCTGTGGATCCTGTCGCACCTGTATTGCTTGCGGTTCCTGCTGGACCTGTATAACCTGTAGATCCTTGATAACCAGTCGGACCGGTTGCTCCTGTATTTGCTGCATAACCTGCTGGACCTGTATAACCGGTGGATCCTGTGTAACCTGTTGTCCCTGTTGCACCTGTATTCGTTGCTGTTCCTGCCGGGCCAGTATAACCAGTTGATCCTTGTGATCCTGTTGGTCCTGTATCACCAGTTGATCCTGTTTTACCTGTTGCACCTGTGGATCCTGTTACACCTGTTGCACCTGTTTGTCCTGTTTGTCCTGTGGATCCTGTATATCCTGTATTACCTGTTGCACCCGTATTCGTTGCTGTTCCAGCAGGACCTGTATAACCCGTAGATCCCTGATAACCTGTTGGACCGGTTGCTCCTGTATTCGCTGCATAACCTGCAGGACCTGTGTAACCTGTGTATCCGGTATAACCTGTAGCACCCGTATTTGCTGCAATACCTGCAGGACCTATTAATCCTCTATCACCTTGATTACCTTTAATACCTTGGGGTCCTATAGAACCTGTTGGTCCTGTGTATCCAGTATAACCTGTATAACCCGTATCACCTGTATAACCCGTATCACCTGTATATCCTGTAGATCCTGTTTTACCTGTAGGACCTGTTCTACCTGTATAACCTGTTGGTCCTGTGTAACCTGTGAATCCTGTGAATCCTGTTGCACCGGTATTTGCTGCAATACCTGCGGGACCTGTATAACCTGTGTAACCTGTATATCCTGTGTAACCTGTTGCACCTGTATTGGATGCTATACCTGCTGGACCCGTAAAACCTGTGGGTCCTGTGTATCCTGTGTATCCTGTGTATCCTGTGTATCCTGTGTATCCTGTGTATCCTGTGTATCCTGTGTATCCTGTAGCACCTGTATTAGAAGCAATACCTGCTGGTCCAGTATATCCAGTATGTCCAGTAGAACCAGTCGCACCCGTATTTGCTGCAGTTCCTGGTTCACCTTTAGGACCCAATGGACCCAAAGGTCCTTCAGGACCAGTATAACCTGTTTCACCTGTATATCCTGTCAATCCTTGATTACCTTTTTCACCTTGATTACCTTTGGGACCTGTATAACCGGTGGATCCTGTAGATCCTGTGGATCCAGTTAATCCTGTAGATCCTGTGAATCCTGTTGATCCTGTGAATCCTGTTGCACCTGTATTTGCTGCAATACCTGCAGGACCTGTGAATCCTGTTGCACCGGTGTAACCTGTGGATCCTGTTGCACCTGTATTTGTTGCAGTGCCTGCTGGTCCTGTGTATCCTGTGGGTCCTGTGTAACCGGTGGTTCCTGTTGCACCTGTATTTGTTGCTGTTCCTGCTGGACCCGTATAACCTGTTGAACCTGTTGATCCTGTTGGTCCGGTATCACCAGTTGCACCTGTTGCACCTGTTGCACCTGTTGCACCTGTTGCACCAACTTGTCCTGTGGCTCCTTGAAGACCTGTATAACCTGTGGGTCCGGTGGATCCAGTAGAACCAGTTGCGCCTGTATTCGTTGCTGTTCCAGCTGGACCTGTATAACCGGTAAATCCTTGATAACCCGTTGGACCTGTCGCACCTGTGTTGGCTGCATAACCTGCAGGACCTGTATAACCTGTGTATCCGGTATAACCTGTAGCACCAGTATTCGCTGCAATACCTGCAGGACCTATTAATCCTCTATCACCTTGATTACCCTTAATACCTTGTGGTCCTATGGGTCCGGTAGCACCTGTATATCCTGTATCACCTGTATATCCTGTATCACCTGTATCACCTGTAGGACCTGTTCTACCTGTAGGACCTGTTCTTCCTGTAGAACCTGTTCTTCCTGTAGGACCTGTATAACCTGTATAACCTGTCCAACCTGTTTGTCCTGTTGCACCTGTATAAACTGCATCACCAGGTGGACCGGTATAACCTAATGGACCGGTATAACCTGTATAACCTGTAGCGCCTGTATTACTTGCAATACCTGCTGGTCCTGTATAACCTGTCCATCCTGTATAACCGGTATATCCTGTCCAGCCTGTCCAGCCTGTCCAGCCTGTCCAGCCTGTAGTACCAGTATAACCTGTCGCACCTGTATTAGATGCGATTCCTGCAGGACCTGTATAACCAGTATAACCAGTATAACCTGTAGCACCTGTATTAGAGGCAATACCTGCTGGACCAGTATAACCTGTTTCACCTGTATAACCTGTATATCCTGAATATCCTGTATAACCTGTATATCCTTGAATACCCTGAATACCCTGAATACCAATAGGACCAATCGAACCAGTATGACCGGTGTAACCTGTTGATCCAGTAGGTCCTGTTTGACCCGTATATCCAGTATACCCTGTATATCCTGTTGCTCCTGTATTAGATGCATTACCTGCAGGACCAGTATAACCCGTGGGTCCTGTGAATCCGGTGTATCCTGTAGCACCCGTATTGGTTGCAGTACCAGCAGGCCCCGTATAACCGGTAGGACCTGTTTGACCTGTTTGACCTGTAGCACCAGTATTTGTAGCAGAACCTGCAGGACCTGTATAACCGGTATAACCTGTAAAACCTTGTTGTCCTGTTGGACCAGTATAACCGGTATCTCCTGTATATCCTGTAGAACCTGTTTTACCAGTTGGTCCAGTTGCACCTGTGGGTCCTGTTGAACCTGTTTGACCTGTATACCCTGTGTATCCAGTAGCACCCGTATTTGTTGCCGTACCTGCTGGACCTGTATAACCTGTATAACCTGTATAACCTGTACGTCCGGTAGCCCCAGTATTTGCTGCATAACCTGCTGGACCGGTATAACCAGTGGATCCAGTGTGTCCAGTTGCTCCAGTATTAGTAGCTATACCTGCAACACCTTGGTCACCTCTAGGACCAGTATAACCCCGCATACCTGTAGGACCTGTATCACCAGTAAAACCGGTATCGCCAGTAAAACCGGTATCGCCAGTAAAACCGGTATCGCCTGTATATCCAGTATATCCTGTCCATCCAGTTCTACCTGTATATCCGACTCCAGGAATCCCCCTTATTCCTGTAGGACCAGTATAACCTGTTGCTCCCGTATTAGCCGCTATTCCTGCTGGTCCAGTGAATCCTGTTGAACCTGTTTCACCTGTGTAACCTGTAGCACCCGTATTTGTTGCTGTTCCTGCAGGACCAGTATAACCGGTTGATCCTTGTTCCCCGGTTGATCCAGTAGAACCGGTTAATCCGGTGAAACCTGTTTCTCCTCTCGTTCCGGAAGGACCAGTGTATCCTGTTGCGCCTGTATTTGCTGCTATACCGGCTGGACCTGTAAATCCTGTATAACCTGTGAATCCTGTTGCACCTGTATTTGCTGCAATACCTGCAGGACCTGTATAACCTGTTGCACCTGTGGGTCCTGTTGATCCGGTTGCTCCTGTTAATCCTGTTGATCCTGTATAACCAGTATAACCAGTTGAACCTGTATAACCTGTATAACCTGTTGCACCAGTGTTTGATGCATTACCTGCTGGGCCAGTATATCCTGTAGGACCAGTGTAACCAGTTTGACCTGTAGCACCTGTATTTGTAGCAGTACCTGCTGGACCTGTATAACCTGTAGGACCCGTGTAACCAGTTTGACCTGTAGCACCAGTATTTGCAGCAGTACCTGCTGGACCTGTATAACCTGTAATACCTATTATACCTTGAGGACCTTGAGGACCTGTAGATCCGGTTTGACCAGTTTGACCTGTTTGGCCAGTTTGACCGGTTGAACCAGTATAACCCGTGTAACCTGTGGTTCCTGTTGCACCAGTATTCGTTGCTGTTCCAGCAGGTCCTGTCCATCCTGTTGGACCTGTGTAACCTGTATAACCTGTAGCACCTGTATTCGATGCATTACCAGCAGGACCTGTATAGCCTGTATAACCTGTATAACCTGTCGCACCTGTATTCGATGCATTACCAGCAGGACCTGTATAACCTGTATAACCTGTATAACCTGTATATCCTGTATAACCTGTACGTCCTGTTGGACCAGTGACACCTGTATAACCTGTACGTCCAGTGTAACCTGTTACGCCAGTATAACCTGTATAACCTGTATCACCTGTATAACCTGTATAACCTGTATCACCTGTATAACCTGTATAACCTGTATCACCTGTATAACCTGTATCTCCTGTATAACCTGTATAACCTGTATAACCTCTACGTCCAGTAGGACCAGTTGCGCCTGTATTTGTCGCAGTTCCTGCTGGACCGATTTGTCCTGTCGGTCCTGTCTTACCTGTATATCCTGTTGCACCAGTATTTGCAGCAATACCTGCTGGACCTGTATAACCTGTAGGTCCGGTGTCTCCTGTGTTTCCAGTGGGCCCTGTGTTTCCTGTGTCTCCTGTGGGTCCTGTGTCTCCTGTGGGTCCTGTTTGTCCAGTTGCACCAGTATTAGTAGCTGTTCCTGCAGGGCCTGTGTAACCTGTTTGGCCTGTGTAACCTGTTGCTCCTGTATTTGCTGCAGAACCTTGTATTCCACGAGGTCCTGCAGGACCTATATCTCCTGTATCTCCTTTATCACCAATATCACCAGGTTTTCCCACATACCCTTGAATACCTCTTTCCCCTTTAATACCTTGCAAACCAGTGGGTCCCGTTGCACCTGTATTCGAAGCTATACCTGCTGGACCTGTATAACCGGTGTATCCTGTGTCACCAGTATAACCTGTATATCCTGTTGCACCTGTATTTGCTGCTGTACCTGCTGGACCTGTGTATCCTGTGTATCCCGTTTCACCTGTATATCCTGTCGCTCCTGTATTTGCTGCTGTACCTGCAGGACCTGTATATCCTGTATATCCTGTATATCCTGTTGCACCAGTATTAGTTGCTGTACCTGCTGGGCCAGTGTAACCGGTTGGACCTGTATAACCAGTTGGACCTGTGTATCCTGTTGACCCAGTATATCCTGTTCGACCAGTATAACCAGTATAACCAGTATAACCTGTATAACCGGTCCATCCTGTAGTTCCTGTGTAACCTGTGTAACCTGTTGCACCTGTATTCGCTGCTGCACCGGCTGGACCTGTGTATCCTGTGTATCCTGTTTCACCAGTATAACCTGTGTAGCCTGTTGCACCAGTATTTGCTGCTGTACCTGCCGGACCCGTATAACCGGTTGGACCGGTTCGACCTGTTGCGCCTGTATTAGTTGCTGTACCTGGTATACCTATAGGACCTGTATAACCGGTATATCCGGTATAACCAGTATAACCAGTCCTACCAGTATAACCGGTATAACCTGTATGACCGGTTGGACCTGTTCTACCAGTAGGACCTGTATAAATTGTAAGAGGTTTTCCACCAATGTATAATGAACCAGGATTAATAAAAACATATCCACCCAATGACACATCATTTACCACTGATAAGTCGGATTTTACGTCTAAGCTTCCCCATATTGTTGCGTCATTATTAATAGTCGCTAATCCGTATAAGTTCAAATTTCCGCCTATGTTAGCTTCTCCGTTCACATTTACATCTTGATTAATATTACTTGACCCTACAACATTCAAATTCTGGCCTATATCAACATTATTGTTCACTTGTAAACTACGATTTAACAAAAGATCATTCAATACAAACAATCGTCCATCAATCGTTGCATCTTCGTAGACAACGAGAGATTTACCAACATTTAAATTTTCTGCAATATTGGCAGTCTTGTTAAAATAGGTTATTCCACCTACAAATAATCTTTCATTCAAAGAAACATCACCCAGAACGTTTAAATTGCCATTGATCGATGCATCTGATGCAATATTTGAAATAGAAAATGGTACCCCACCCACATAAAATGAATCGGGATTTATGAATAAATTTCCTCCAAGCGTAACATCTTTTAATAGTGAAGTAGTTCCTTCAACTGTAAGATCTTGGCCTAACAAAGTATTACCATCAACATACAATCGACCATTTAACGACAAGTCTTCACCAATAGTAACAGTATAATTGGTGGTTGATGTATTAATAATACTTTGGCTTTCGTAACTTTTGACTACCAATCTACCATTTATATTAGCATCTCCATAAATAAAAACATTGCTGTTGAATGATGCGTCTCCTCCTACAAATAATCGATTATTCAGAGATACGTCGCTAAGAACGTTCAAATTACCATTGATAGATGCGTCTGATGCAATATTCGATATAGAAAATGGTACTCCACCCACATAAAACGAATTTGGGTTAACATTCAATCTTCCTTCTATGTTTAAGTCGCTTACTGCAGTTATCGTAGAATCAACTAATAATCCACCACTTATAAACATACTCTTGTTCAAATACAGATTTCCTTCCACAAATAGTTGTCTATTAAGAGATACATCGTGTAAAACATTAAGATTCCCACCTATAGTTGCGTCTTGATCGGTAATTAATGAACCACCTACAAACAAACGATTATTTAATGAAACATCACTGGTTACATATAATCTTCCGTTCAACGATAAATCTTCGTTTACTGATAGGGTATTATAAGTTGTAACTATAGAAGATGAACTATACTCGTTGACAAAAAGACGGCCGTTGATATAGGCATCTCTTCCAACAAATAAGTGAGTATTAATAGATGCGTCACCAAAATTATTAGTATTATATGCAGCTGTTAAGTTTGATATATTTGTTAAACTACTTTGTATATCTGAATTTACATTTTTCAAATATATTAGTCTGTCGTTACTAACATCTGTTACTGTACCTGTATCATTGCTATAAATTTGCATTTTATCTGATTTAATACTAAACAATGGAGTAGGACTATTAGTGGAATCATACAGGTTAATAGATGCGTCAGTTCGCACATTAATACCTCCACCACTGATATCCACGAAACCTTGGATATAACTCTGTTTGAATTTATTGGAATTACTTGAAAAATCCAACCAATAACTCATTATATATTATAGTATAACATATAATAAAAGCACAGGTCTACTAATAAACACAGCTCTTACTAGCTCTGTTTATTGAAGGCTTTTCAGTGTGGACGTTTTGCAGAACCGCCAGGTGGCGCAAAACGGCGATTCTCCATAGATAGCCCTAACGGGCTATCGACGGAGAATGTAGAAAAATCAGAATTGAAATATAGGTCCTCCTATGAACACTCGGGCGTTGAATGAACAATCTCTGTATACAATCAGATTGTTACTTATTGATAAATTTATGTAAGGTGTTACGGAATTAAAGATATATCCACCATTAACTACAGCTGTAATGTATTGTGCGTTAGCTGATATTGCAATACAACTCCAGGCAGCGGATGATGCTGTACCTTTGTTCCAAGTTGCACCATAATCTACTGATGATATCATACTATTATTGTTACTATTTAATGCAGAACTTACTGCTGTAATATATTCTCCATTAGCCGACATACAAACACTTGTCCATAAATATTGATTTAATCCTGAGTAAACAGGGCCTATCATAGTAAATGATGCACCATAATTAGTGGATACAAATAAATTATTGGTAGTAGTCGCTGATGCTCTTCCAATGCAAAAATATTGTCCAGAAGATGATATATTAGCACAATTCAAATAATCATTATAAGGTAATAATATTCCTTTCCAGGTTTGTCCATAATTATTTGATATAAATGCTGTTATATTACTGCTTGAAGGTAAATTTGTTGTAGTAACGTTAAACCCACATATTTGATATTGTCCAGTCGATGACATTGCTGTAAAACATACATTATTCGGTGATGCATTTGATTTTGCAGTATTATTAACAATTATTGTACTTAATGGCATTTGACTTTGAAAACTTAATCCACCATTAAAGGATGTATAAACATTTAAACTCGAACTTATAGCTGTTATAAAATTCCCATTTGATGATATTGCTACCGAATAAATTGTTGCTGCACCAACATAATCTACTATCCAACTAATCCCATAATTTTGTGAAATATATATACTGTTACCAAACGCAGCTACTTGATATTGTCCTGTTGCTGACATAGCAATACTGTTCCATAAAAAATTTGTACCCACTGTTTGTGTTACTTGACTATATGCGATTTGTGCCCAATTTACACCATAATCATTCGATAAATAGATTCCTGATATGTTTGAACCAGCATTATTTACCAATGCGGTTTGAAATTGACCACACGATGACATTGCAATACTTGACCAATTTTTATATGGTGCAATCACGTTTTGCATCCACTTATTACAAAAATTACTAGAAAAATCAATCGTCGGTGTACTGGTCATTAATACTGAATTATCTATCAAATTAATCGCATTCACTGTTCCACGGAAATTATTGGTTCCACTTACATCCAGATTATAAAGCGACTGATTCCCTGATGTATCAATACATACACTATTAGCTACATACAAATTATTATTCATTGAAACATCACCGCTCACGAATAAACGTCTGGAGAACGATACATCACTATAAACTAATAATCGCGAATTGATGGACGCGTCACAATATACAAATAAACGATTATTTAACATCACTGTCAGATCTCCGGAAACACCTACGTTCGTTGCTATTTGTTGATAGGTATTCGTCGAGGTAGATGTACCATCTCTTAAGAACACATTCGATATATCAATTGGTTTTACGGTAATAGCATAATCCGCATTATTTTGAGTGTTTGTATCTTTGGTCAACACCATTATTCCATTTTGAATATTATTACTTATATTTAATGATGTAGGAAATCCATTAGGCCATTGAAGAGAACCTACATTTAGATTTACTCTATTGTCTGACCCAGTGGCTTTAAAATAATATCCACTTGTATCACTTGAAACTGCAATATATCCTTGATAATTGTAGCTCAAATCTTTAATAGCTAGACCAACTAAGTTTCGTTCTTGTCCCTTCGAAATGACTGCGCCACCTGTATTCGCTATCGTTGGACTAGTCTGTGCCATATTTATGTTCAATAATGGTATCATATAATTTGACTGTGTTATGCTAACAATTTTTGTATTACCGTATAATACAATATTATCTCCTTTTGCTCCAATATAAATATTTCCTGTAGTTTCTGTTGGTTTCGTAGATGTTGTCCCCTCACCTCCAGATATATCACCCCTACCACCTATATTTATTGTTTTCCCGCCACTATTTTTTGATCCAATACTTATATAAGATGCATCATATCCGAAAATTATATTTCCACTCGATAAGAACGATCTATTTACGTCATAATAATTTGAATAAACCGTCCGATTATTAAATAATGTTATATTACCCATCATTCCCAAATTACTATTGAACGATGTGTCTCCGTAAAGAAATAGTCGACTATTTAAAGATAAATCATTACCTACGTATAAGTTACCATTAATTGCCGTATTGGCACTACTACTACCCAAATAGATTTCCTTTACAATATTATTATTTAATATATTGAATGTCGGATTGTTCGAATAAATTTGTCCGGAATCATTGATATTTACGTCACCTGACATTATCATATTACCCGATATATCCAGAACATTATTGTTTACTCTGTTATAAATATTCGGAAAATAACAATACATTATTTGACTCAGACCTAGTTGACTATTTTTACTGAACGATTGATTATTATTAGCTATTATAAAAGAATTTATATCATACATATGGATTCCACGTAAGTTTTCACTGGTTAAACGGTTTCCTATTCCTGACGTATTTATAATGCTTGATGGTACATTTGCCCATATTCCAGATGCCCAATTATTCGAATAAATGAATACACCATTGTCTCCTACTGCAACTGCTCGTGATAGATCATAAATATGAACACTTCTTAAATTTATATTACTTATATTCAGGCTAGTGTTAGGAAAAATAACATCTGTCCAAGGATCTATTGTACTACCTGCTATTATGGTAGCATTAGTAGCATAACTTATTATATTTTTACCTACTGCTATCGCATTATCATCATTATAAACATATATATTATTATAACTATAACCAGTAGGATTATGTGCAAAATGTATAGTATCTCCATTTGTAACACTATTTTGATATATCTGAGAACCTACAAAAAATATATAATTATTACTACAATCACTATCAATATAACTTTGTCCTGCGGATGGCTGTGTTTCTGCTGGCCAACGGCCTTGTTCTAACCCTAGATTTATCAAATTGATATTTTCATTACTTTTAAAGGATGCTTTCGAAATTGTATATGAGTTTTGATAATTCTGATTATACTGTAACACATTTCCCGGATTTGTATAGATATAACCCAAATATATTATATAATTATTACTATCAATACTGGTAATTGTTATGTAATTTGCTGTACGATTATAATAACCACTTATTAATACACCATTTACACGATATTTTGATGGTTGATTCGGATTATATATTATCGACTGCCAAGATGCACCACCATTATAAGTATATAATAATTGATTTTGTGTTGCTCCAATAATAGCAAAGGATACGTCATATACATATAAACAAGTAATATTTGCATTTGCAGTTACTAATCCTGCGGGTCCTTTATCACTTTGTATCCAAGTAATTCCACCATTATTTGTATAAAGAATTACATCATCGTAATTGTAAGTTGGAGAACTTGATGTAGTTGTCCAGGTTCCAACTGCTATTCCTGTCAATGGACTAATTTTTGAGAATTTCATTAAGGTAATTTCAAATTTTACACTTGCTACTGTGTTAATTTCTCCATTACCAATTCGTGTCGGTCCATTCACATCTAGAACAAATCTTTCTGTTTTTGGTTGATATGTATTTATACCAACAGTCGAATAATACTTAGCTGGGTCTTTCCCAGATAATATCATATACGATGGTACAAAATTACCACTTATATCTGATAGTGCAATTGTACCCATAGACCTCGATGTATCATTGGGAAATACACCACCTATTAACGATAATCCCATATTATTCGGTGCAACTATTCTTGCTTGTGTATTTGAGCTATTATCCGCAGCAATCAATGTTATCGCGTTACCTGTTTTTGATAAACTTGTATCATAAGCATCTAACAAATAAATAGAATTTGAACTATCATAGACACTTAATGTTTCTCCAAATATTGGTTTATATATTCCGCTCGTAGACATTACCACATTCGATGATATTTCTGTCATATTTGTACTGATGGATACTGTACCATAATTATTGTATCGTGTGCTTATGGTTCCTGCCGGTGTATTCACAAAAATATTTTTTTCGGTGTTTAATAATATCCCTGTATTATTCATTAACACCGCACTACTTGGAATTCCGTATGGGGCATATGAAAACAAGAAATTATTCGATGAATTAACAAATACATTCTGTGAATTAAATAACAAATTACCTGGTGTACTTATTAGTGAATTATCTTGATCAAAATGCATAATACCCTGTCCATAATGTGATGTAATAGATGATGCTGATAAATCAATTGCGGTTTGCGTACTAAGTGTTAAATAACCTCCTTGTTTATACCGTAAATAAGCATTTGCTACATTATTAACACTCGTAGTAGAATCATTGTAAAAATAAATATTTGAAAATAAATCTTCCGCTTCAATAACTACCCCCTTTTTATTTACATTTTGACCAATTATGTTACGAATGATGGCAGATTGTGTGTCTACTGTTAATATATTTGTATTGTTGCCTGTTACGTGAAATACAGTGGATGGTTTTATCGTATTTAAACCAATATTGTATTTATTTCCTGCAAAATAAGCCCACGGTTCGATATTATTTGATATATCAATTCCAAATAGTAATTTTTTATTAATGTACAAATTATTGGAAATAAATTCATTATGTTTTACAAATAAATCTTGACCTACATAGGCGTTATATCCAATGTTTGCTTCACCAAGAATATTTACATTATCAAAAGTATTGGTAGTTGATAATGTTGTTCTTGTTAAAAATTGGTTTGCTACGACTGTTCCTACATTTATCGTATCATTCATAATAATATTTTTTCCACCATATTTTCTCCAAGACATAGTAATAATAAATATACAATTACTATGTATTTTTTTTATTTAATCACTACGGTTCCTTGATTTTACTGTTTTATTATGTGATTGTTTTGTTTTTTTAACAGCAAAATTATAAATGTTCTCCTTATCCTCTAAAAATTTGTCTACTATTTCTTGGTAAAATTTTCGAAATTCTTTTTTACGTCTCCTCATATCATCCAATGAAAACCAATCTATTTCTATTTTCTCAAATAATTTGGTATCACTGAGAACCTTGTGATCCATTCTTTCCCATAAAAACTTATGATTTAGATTATAATATTTCGGCAGGTTCTCATCATACTCTAAAAAAAACATATGAACATTGTAAGTATTATGAGTTATATTATATGTTCCACCGTTTTTTTTAATTAATTTTTTAATATTTTTATCATCACCTAAGAAACCGGTTAATTCTTCCCCTCCTTCACGCATTGCTGTTTTAAAAGGTGATTCTTCGTTCTCACATCCACCGCCAAAATCTGACCATCCTTTGGCACTATCCTCCATTGAGTTCTCTTTTCCAAATAAAAAATAGAGTTTGTTTTTATAAATTGTTACTGGTAAAATACTTCCTGCTACCATCTTACACGCCCTTTTATATATAAAATGGTAATATATTATATTTTTTCATAAAATTCTATTACTGTCGGATTTGCGCGTATCTTTTGCGGTTGAAATGCTGATAAATACAGTCCATCTAAGGATTGGATTCTTGATAATGCTACATATGTTTGTCCATATTCAAAGATACTACTACCAATATCTATCTCGGCTAATTTCAGTGTTGCTCCCTGGATTTTATGAATCGTCAGTGCCCAAGCTAACATCAAAGGATACTGTCCTACTGCAATGGTGGGGTATTCTTCCGACTGCCAATAATGAGGCCCCATACGTTTTATAATACCGTTTGAGAACTTTACAATAATCGTTGGATATTGTCCTTCTTCCATAATATCTATAATAATACCTTGAGCACCATTACAGATTTGATTGTCCATATCTAAATTCACGGTACACATCACTGATGCTCCCTTCTTGAATCGAAAGAGTTTGGAACAGGACGAATTATTTAACAAGTTCTCTATTTCATATCCTTTTTGTTCTGGACATAATAGAGAACATTTTTTTAAAAGATCTACCGAAATAGCTTTACCACTATCCAAATGAGTTGTGCAATCAGTTTTTACAATTCCTTCATTCACAAACTCTTTTTCACTGATTTTCGAGAACATTTGTTTGTTGATTAAATCCACCTTGGATCTTATGGCAAACAGTTTGGCAGGAATACATCCGTTGTTCTTCTCTGGATCATATTCCCGATTCACATATGTTTCTAACAGCTTACTCTTTTCTTCATCCAAATAACCTTTTCTTACTTGCATCAAAATATCAATATAATCTTTGTCTTTTTGCCTGAAAATATGGGTCAATTGAATATGATTTTCTTTTGAAAATATGCGATTCCATACAGGTGATTCAAAGCAAAATTTTTCAGTACCTGGATCGTTTTCGGTTTCAATCGGTGGTAATTGGAAGAAATCTCCTAGAAAGACTACTTGCAATCCACCAAAAACATTCGAATTTTTACGAGTTCTCCTACCTAATTCTTCCAAAATCTCTAAAATCTTTTGGGATAACATACTTACTTCGTCTAGTATAAGACATTTTGCTTCTTTCCATTCTCTTACTGAGTTACGGTTCTTGAGAACTCCTGAAATAATCATATCTTTCGGTCCTTTGGCTAATTTTATACCACTCCAAGAGTGAATTGTGCGTGCTTTACAACCTAATAGTACTGCTGCACAGCCAGTCATAGCACATACAGGTACATTTCTGTTTGAAGCCCGTGAATATTCGACCAAATATTGAACTAATTTTGTTTTACCTGTACCTCCAGGACCTGTTACAAAAATGTTCTCCCCTTTTACAAATTTATCATAGGCCAGTTGTTGTTCTGTTGATAAACAACTCGTATCGATAACAGTTTCTTCCTTTAAGCTAGGAATATCCTCACGTTTAAGTACGACTAATTTACTCATTCTATTTTCTTTAAGTATAAAACAAAATAGAATAATCAATTTTTTTAGGTAATGGAGAACTTTCTATTCCTTCTCTACCATTACTTCTTTGGATATATTTTTTATTATTTTATCGCGGGTTTTATCATCTCCTTGTAATGTCTGTAAATAAATTTTATCTTTTAACAAATTATTTGGGGTATTGTTTACCTTGGCATCCGGGTTCTCATTGCACCAATCACGGAGAGCAACTACATTCCTGTATTCCACCTTTTCAATTAGTTGTTTCAGTCGGGTCTTATCTTTGTCGTCTTTGTTCCAAACATCTTCCTCCTTAAAATAGATGGTTTCTCGCTTGGAATCTGTACAGTGAATCGGTCTCTTTGAAACATCCAAATTTTTCAATTGTTTGATAAAAATGTCCGACACCCCATTTACAAAACCTTCATCACCTATTTTTAACAAGTCCTGAAAGGTAATACGAATGTTCTCCATAAACTCCTGAATAGTCATCGCATCTTTGCAAGTTTCGTTTAAGAAAAAATTAAGATTAAATTTGTTATTATTATTATTAGTAACATTCCCATTAATAGTATTAATATTATTCGCAGGCTCTCTTTCCATAAGTTTATTCATTAAATCAGATTGTTTTTGGGAATATTCATTTGCCTGTTCTAATTGTTTTTGCGCATATTCGGCTGCTTGATGTATTAACAAGTTTTGTAATTCTTTGTTTTGTTTCAATAAATCTATAACTAGCGATACATCTATAGCTGGTTTTGTATCGTCTACATCTAATTGTTTGTTCGATTCAAACGTACAGCATTTGCGATGTTTATATAATCCTTGTCTGTTTTTATAACCCTTACCACAATTGCAGCTATATTTTTGTGCGGTATTTGCGAGTTCATTATATTCGTTTGTAATCCTTTTATGTTTTGCAGTTAATAGATGATTATTATAATCATTTTTCCTTACTGTCTTGTAGTCACAAATTTCACATACAAAATCAGGTTTGAGTTTTTGCGAGTTTATGTAATCCATTTTGGTATACTAAAGGATTACATAAAACTCTCTAAATCATTTCAAAATCCTATTTTATTGAAAAATCTTATGCAGTCATCAGTTTTTTATTATGAAAAATTATTATCATTATGGTAACAAAAGTATAAAATCATAGTTTTTGCAAAATACTCAATTCAAGACTTTTGGGCTGGACATTTTTTTGGACATTTATTTTTGTCCATTTTCAAAAACCTCGATCGACTTTCTTTCACGTTTTTACAATTTTAGAATAAATCAAATTAGGTACTTAAAGAATTCAGGGGGTTAAAAACGCGAAGCGTTTTTAGACATAGGTTCTCTATTACTACTTTTCATTTTACAATTATAAAAAGAAAAATAGTTTATTAATTTAGACCCTTGAAGATTTTAAATGGGACAATTTTTGAGTCCTTTTTTCTAAAAATAAGTTAAATAATCCCAGAATAGAGGTTAATATATAATTTTTATTTATATCAATAATATAAATGACAAATCTTACTGATTTTTTCTATTCTTCCACAAATTGTAATAAAACTAATCACTTTATTGAAACTGGCACTTATTTGGGCGAAGGAATCAAACGTACATTACATAATTATGAAAATATTCATTCAATTGAATTATCACAAAAATGGTATGAATTTAATATTGAACAATTTAAAATCAATAACCATGTTAAAATCTATCTTGGTGACTCAAAAATAATACTTCCAGAATTATTAAATATAATCGAAGAACCAGTTACTGTTTATTTAGATGCACATTATAGTGGGGGTACTACAGCGTTTGGTGATGAAGAAACACCATTATTGTTTGAACTTGATATATTAAAAAATAGAAAATACAATGATATTATTATTATTGATGATTGTAGATTGTTAGGTAAAACTGGTACTTGCGGGTGTGGACCTGAACATCCAATATATCCTACTATGATATATGATTGGATTAATATTACTGAAAAAAGTATTATACATTTAATGAAAGATGGATATGTTTTATTAAAAAATGATAATAATATATACACTGATGGTCCCACTGACCAATATATATTGGTTAAAAATAACGTTTAATTTTTAGAAAAAAGACTTAAAAATTGTCCCATTTAAAATTTTCAAGGGTCTAAATTCCATGAACAAAAAATAAAACCTAATTGGAGAACCTGGAAGAAAGTTAAATTCTAGGTTCTCCATTATTACTTTTCATTTTACGATTGTAAAAAGAAAAGTAGTTTATTAATTTTAATTCCAAGAACAAAAAGAGAAAAGGGAGAGGTTTCAGGGGGTAGGTTTCCCTGATTTATTCGTGTGTTATTTCCAAACAAAAAGAGATATCAAGACCATTCAAATTCATAATTGTTCCGTTCTCGCTCAGCAACTGAACATTTAATTTCATCAAATCGATCTTACCCGAATAACTACGATTGTCACTTACTAGCAACCCATTGGTAAGATTGGCTGGTAGAATTTTTCCAAAATCAAAACCTTGTGGTTTATCAAGTGCGATACGTGCGATAATATTTTTATTAACAAGTGATTTATAAAGCGGAGGAATAAATGACGATTGATTTCCTTTATTAAATTCGTCAATAGCTAGATAGAGATACCTAGGACCGTTGCAATCAATTAATGCCTCTGAAGTAACTGAGGTAACCGGGGATTTCATAGTATACGACGGCTGACGAAACCCTAATACCCATCCTAATTTTGTTTTAAAATTATATTTGTCATTGGTTCCGTCCGAGTTGACTGCGAAATTCAATATTGTTGTATTGTTTGTCGTAAAACTACAATAGTTAACAGTCGTACTACAACTTATGCCTGTTAGACTTAATGCATTCAACTTAGCGGTTATTGCGGAAATTAACCCTGCATTATCGTATTGTCCATCAGGTACTGTAACCACTTTACTAGTTCCATTATATGTTACTGAAAAGAAACTGTTGCCTAATGCAACTGATATGTTATAAAAACTAATAGGAATTTCAGCACATACAACTTTCATAGTTTTAACCTCAGTAATACGTTCAGGAATTGTAATATTATAATTAATTAATTGCGAATAATTATATTCGTCTCTAAACCTAGTGTCAATGCTAATAAATTTTTTTTTTGCTGTTTTATGTACATTTGACATAATCATATGACTACCATATTGTGTGGTTTTCGGTTCTAAAAATAAATCATTATTAAATTCACTCATATTATCTATTAATATAGAGATTGATATTTTTAGGTGGGAATTTTCCTGATCATCCACCGATAATATGTTTATTTTATTAAATTAGGCTTGGTTTTTTTACAATCACTGCATTCTGCTGAGCTTTTCAAATTTTCAAACATATTAATCTTATAAAATACAGCTGGTTTACTAGGACTATTTTGGTCAGAGAAGCTCCGCTTCTCAACTACTAAGTTCGAAGATTGAGAACTTTGGTATATATTATTAGGTTTCCCAGTTTCTTTCATTTTTGTACTAAATACCATTTTCATCTATAAAATTGATAGTAAAATACATCTATAAAAAATAAGAGAGAAACAATGTCTAATTACGAAACCATTTTAACTTTGGTTCAATCATTATCTAGTAGAGTTGATAACCTAGAAAAGGAAAACAGAGAACTTAAAGAACTCTTAGGTAGTACAAGAAGTACTTCTGCAATAAAAAAGATAATAAATCTTGTTGAATCATTGCCCATTCCTTCAATTTCTTTTGACAAATGGGCAGATAAAACATTATTATTAGTAGAACATAAACTAGAAACTGTTTTCGAGAACGGTTTACTAACAGGAATAAATTCGGTGATAAACGATTCTATCAATGAATCTGGAGAACTTCCAATTGCAGTGTTCAATAGAAGACCGAATAATTATTATTATTATCAAGATGATTCTTGGAAACCACTCGAACAATCAGTAATAGATCATTTTATAGGCCGAATTGCCTATAGGTTTTTAGTAGAATTTAAACGTTGTTGGTATGTACCAAATCTTGAAAACATAAATAAGAGGGAGGATTATAAGACTATGTATAATACGTATTATATGAACATATTAGGAGGTAAAATGACGGATGAATCCAGGAATCAACGGGCAAAACACGCACTCTATATGCTTATTAAACAATAATATAAAAAATTGATTTCAAATCCATATGAAAAATATTTTTTATTTATAATGGCGCAATTTGTCGAGTCTTTATCTACGAAGAATGTTCACCCCCGTGATGAATTTATTACCTTTGAAGAAGGTCCTCATATTTATACAGTTTGCGGAGAACGTGGAACATACACATCAGTAACTACTTGGAATCATAAACATTTCTCTCATTTTGATGCGGACGGGATAGTTGATAAGTTACTCAAGGGTAAAAAAATGAGTGATCCGAGTTATAAATATTATGGAATGACTAGAGAACAAATATTAGCAGACTGGGATAGAAATAGAGATACTGCTGCAGCAGCAGGAACAAAAATGCATTATGATATTGAATGTTTTTACAATGGATTAGATGTTACCAATAATAGTTTAGAATATAGTTATTTTCAAAATTTTGTGAAAGATTTTCCTGATTTGAAGCCTTATCGTACAGAATGGATGGTTTATTATGAAGAATTGAAAATCTCGGGATCTATTGATATGATTTTTGAGAATCCGGATGGCACATTACAAATTTATGATTGGAAACGCTGTCAAGAAATTAAACACGAAGATCCATTCGGTAAATATGCAACAACCGCTTGTATCTCTCATCTTCCTGATACAAATTTCTGGCATTACGCTTTGCAATTAAATATGTATAAAACAATATTAGAGCATAAATATGGTAAGAAGGTAACTGATCTATACCTTATATGCCTTCATCCTGAAAATGTTTATAAGAATTATCAGCGGATTAAGGTACCAAATTTAGAAAAGGAGATGAAAGACTTGCTTAAATTGCGTTCTAGTGAAATTTAGAAAAGATATAGAAACAACCCGATAATGTAATGTAAAACTAATGACTATTTATAAATATTTTTCACAACATTCGGGGTTTTTCATATTACCATTCGTAATAGTGCCATTAGGAATTCATATTCTAGTAAAACAATTTTTACTATTAAAACCGAAAATAAAGCATTTTATAGATCCTGACTTGGAATATTACAATAGAAAAAAGAATAGATTTATTGATACTTTTAAAGATTCTGTAATAAAGTATAATTTGAATATTGAACCTATTTTTTATGAGAAAAGAGAGTTGGAGGAATTAATGAAAAATACATTGAATTATTTGGAAAGACATTGGAAATCAAAAGTTTTAATAGAAACTACACCACGTGGTAATATTATAATGTTTTATAATCCTTATAAACTAGGGTTCTCTTATTATTCAGATTCCACTGGAATACCATACCCAATATTAAATGCAGTAGCTATGAAATATGTGACTGTTTTCTATTGCCGTGATTTTTTTGTTGACGAATTTTTTGTTCAAACTATTAAAAAAAGTGGTGCGTTTATCTTTGATTCACCTTTGTTACCTATTTATTTTATTGAACCAAAACCGATAACAACCAATAAAAAGCAAACCACGAATACAGTTGGACCTTTTGCTAAGTTAAAAAATTATAAACCCAATCAGGTTATTGCTAATCTAGTAGAAACCAAAATGGCACAAAAACCGGCGGATTATTCTTTATTTACGCTTTTCTATAATAAATTAATATCCTTTTTGAATATAAAGAAAAAACCAATTATTTATAAAAAAAGGGTAGAAGAACCACCCGAAAAAGAATATAATTTCAACCGTTTCATACGTGCTGGATATATGAAGGATTTCAAGCCACTAAATGTTGTTGCGGATTTTTCCAAAGTAAATGGATTTCAATCTAATTTATTAGAGAACCTAGCTTCAGAAACGAAGCTACAAAAACAGGTTATGAGTTACAAGGATTATAAATTTATGAAATAGTTTTGTTTTTTTTCCATTTTATGAACCCATTGGATTTTTCAATTTGAAAAGACATTCCCAAATGTTCCTTGGCAATTTCGTATGCCTTTTTCTCCTTTTCAGATAAGGTTCTTAAATATTCTTCAATTAGTTCGGCTAATTTTTCCATTTTTTAAAGATAATAGGAAATTATCTTTAAATATCAATTTTCTACAAACCGCAACCAAACGGGTTTCCTTTTGAAGGTATGGGATATTTTTTATTTAGTGTGGCACATTGATTATTAAGCATTATCATACGTTCTCCTTGAGAAATAGCAGAAAGAAAGGAAGGTGGTTTGGTAAAGCCACATAATTTCTCGGAAATAGTGAGAGAAGGACTTCCACATTTTGATCCAGTTTTATAAATATTTTTTGGTGCACATTGTATGGTCCTTTTGGCAATGTTGGTGATATAATTACCCTGATCAGTTTGTCTCTGATTATTATCGGGTTTTACAGTATTATTGGGGTTTGCAGTATTTACTGCACGAACTGGTAATTTTCTATTCCAATTTTGTATACGTAATGAATTCAAACAATTTAATTGTTCTTCTAACATACCTTTGCTGCTAATTACAGATGATTTAATTACGTTTGGATTATTCAGTGGTAAAATACCAGAACGGACAGTTTGACCAATTTTAAATGTTCCACAACAACCACCGTGTCCACGTGGATATATACCATTATACAATGTTCTCGAAGTAAATCTAGAAAGCGAAGTTTGTCCTACATAGCCTTGATTACGGAGTGTTCCATTGATAGAAAAATGAGGCCGGCCTGCGCTTAAATTCTTATATTGGGCTTGTGTTTTCTTTTTTAATGTTACAATCGACATATATACTATATATGGACATTTATGAATAAAGAGTTAGATTTGAAGTGGCATAATATGCATTATTATAGAATAATGAAATAGATTGTACCACCAGATTTGCTTTTGTTCCTGATACATTAATATTAGAAATACCACCATTAAAAAACAATTGAGTTGGTGCATTTAGACCTGCAATTACATTACCAAAACCCCATCCGCCATTTTCTGTATTAAATGGCAATATTACAATAGTTGCTGAAAATGGTGTTGTTATAGGTGAAGGATTACTAGGAATGTTAGTAAAATTAAAGGTAAAATTACCATTTGTAACCTTATTTACATAGTAAATTGCATTATTTATCAAATAATTTATTTGTAAAATTGCTGGAGTACTTGTCGCCTGATTGTATCCCATTGTAGAATAATCTACAGGAGTAGTTGTTTGGCCTTGAATAATTTGCGCTCCACCTACGGTTACATTTCCACGAATAAGAACATTTTTATAAATCACCAAATTACCGTTAAATGATGAATCACCTAATACTAGTAGACGTTGGTTGATGGATACATCACCTCCGACAAATAATCGTTGATTAAAGGATGTATCACCTTGATGTACAGTTGATTTTACTATAAAAACATTTCCGCTCATAGAAACATCTCCCAATACTAACAGCCGTTGATTGATAGATACGTCACCACCTACAAATAATCGGTTATTAAGAGAAACATCGCTATAAACAGTAAGACGACTATTTAAAGAAACATCTCCTCCAACGAATAATCTTTTATTAAATGTTGCATGACCATAGGCAGTAATATAATTATTAAATGAAGCATCTCCACCTACAAACAGGTTGTTATTGAAGGATACATCGCTTAAAACAACTAATCTGCTATTGAAGGAAACATCGCCACTTACAAACAAACGACTATTGAGGGATACATCACTACTAACAATTAACCTACTGTTTAAAGAAACATCGCCACCTACAAATAAGTGGCTATTGAGTGATACATCGCTATAAACCGTCAAACGACTGTTGAAAGATACATCACCACCGACAAACAAACGGCTATTGAGTGAAACATCGCTGCTAACAATTAATCTACTATTAAGTGAAACATCACCACCTACAAACAGACGGCTATTGAGTGATACATCGCTCAAAACAACCAATCGACTGTTGAAAGAAACATCGCCACTTACAAATAGGCGCTTGTTAAGTGATACATCGCTCAAAACAACCAATCGACTATTGAAAGAAACATCGCCACTTACAAACAAACGGCTATTGAGGGAAACATCGCTCAAAACAACCAATCGACTATTAAAGGAAACATCGCCACTTACAAACAAACGGCTATTGAGGGAAACATCGCTCAATACAACTAACCGACTATTAAAGGAAACATCGCCGCTTACAAACAACCGGCTATTAAGGGAAACATCGCTCAAAACAACCAATCGACTATTGAAAGAAACATCGCCACTTACAAATAAACGACTATTCAGGGAAACATCGCTCAAAACAACCAATCGACTATTGAAAGAAACATCGCCACTTACAAACAAACGGCTATTGAGAGAAACATCACTGCTAACGATGAGTCGACTATTCAGGGAAACATCGCCTTGCACCAATAATCTTGAATTTAAGGAAATATCACCATTAAAAATTGTTGAACCAGTTACTGCTAAGCGGTTATACAACAAACTATCACCATAAACATTTATATTATTACTGATCGACATATTTATATTTGGTGTAACCGAGTAATAAATAGAATCATTATTAGTAACAAGAGTTAAATATTGTGCATTTGCTGACATTGCGATCGAATAATAATTAGTATTTAAAACAGACGATTGATTTACAATATACCAACTTCCATTAGCACCGTATAGGTTTGAAACATACATATAACCATATCCACACGCAATTTGATTTTTACCATTTGCTGACATAGCAACAGTAGTCCAAGGAATAATAGGTAATTGAGTTACTTGATTCCAATTAACACTATAATTTGATGATATGTATATTGAACTTGAAGGATTAACACTAACAGCTGTTTGATATTGACCGTCACAAGACATTGTAATACTAGTCCAATTAGCAGACGGAGCAATCGAATTTAAGATCCAAGTTTTACCAAAATTATTAGAAGAATATATGGAACCAGGTTTAACTACAGCAGTTTGGTACTGTCCATTGGCTGATATTTTAATTGAACTCCAATTTAATGCAGTAATACTGGTTGGTTGAATAACTTGATTCCAAGTATTTCCGTAATCATTAGAAATATAAATAGAACCTCCATTAACTACAACGGTTTGGTATTGGCCTGTTGCAGATAATGCAACATCAATATAATTTAAATCATTCGTATTACTACGTGTCCAACTGTTTCCATAATTTTGTGATAAATATATTCCGCCAATACTAGTACCTAGATTGCTAACTACTGCAGTTTGATACTGTCCATTTGATGACATTGCAACACTTATCCAACTATAACTTGAAAATGAATTGCTAATTAATGTCCAACTTAGACCAAAATTTAAAGAAATATATATGCCACCTCCATAACTAACCGCAGTTTGTACTCGACCACTCGCAGATATCGCTATTTTCCTCCAATCTGAACTATTAACTGCAATTTGCGGTGTTTTAATCCAATATGTTCCAAATGAATTTGACATATCTATGGGAGGTGTAGTTGTATATAACACCGAATCATCCATTAACCGGAATGGATATACCGAGTTTCGGAAATTTACAATTCCACTAACATCCAATCTTATATAAGTATCAGATGGGTCCATAATATAATTCGATTGTCCCAAAATAACACTATTTCCTGCATTCAAAACACCTATTGGTAATAATGTTCCATTCACAGTAACATTATTATTTACCTGTAAATTATTATTTACTTGTAAGTTATTATTAATTTGACCATTTAAAGCATTAATATAGGAATCTGTTTGGATATTTCCAATAGTTGCTGTATTTCCATTAAAGCTAGCATCTCCAAATACTAATAATCTTCCATTGATTGACACATCTGATTGAAAATTGCTTAAATTTTGCATTAAACCACCATTAATAAAAATCGAATTAGGATTCAAAAATAATCGGGAATTTAATACTACGTCGTTTCCTACAAAAAGGCGATCATTTAATATTGTTAATCCATTTACTACAATATTACCGTTAACAGAAACATCTCTAAACAAATTTGTAAAATTTTCTGTACCTGCGTATAAAATTCCGTTAACAAATAATGTATTTGGATTACTTAAAAACAAACGTGAATTTAAAATAACATCACCATCTACGTAAATGCGATTATTAAACGATGAATCTATCGAAACTACTAATGCATTATTAGCTTCTGTTAATGTTGAAACGGTACTGCTTAGAGGATTTACAGTTGACGTGTAACTACCTGCATTTAATGTACTAGCTATGTTATTTTGAAAAGTATTAAACAATGAATTTATATATTGTGTTTTTGGATCCATTATATATATTAAATAATATAACCTTATCCTACTATGCAAACGACTAAATAATTTGATTTATATTATTATTGATATGTTGATATATTAGTTACTGCATAAGTTGCAGTTGTTCCACCAGAATTAATAATAGCAATTGATTGAACTACAAAAGTAGATCCAGCAACCGAATAAGTTCCGATTGCACTACCACTACATAATAGTGTCTTTGAAACTGTATTAACATTTAATGCATTGCAAAAATATGCAGCAGGTATTAATATTGTAGTTGTAAATGAACAGTTGTTATCTGTAGGAAAACTGTTTATATTTAATGTAATATTTCCATTAATAGTACCGCTAATTAAATATAAAGAATTACTTGTATTATAATTTATTGTTACTGTATTTGGTGTTCCTGAAACAAATGCTGCTGAACTAATATTTTCACCTATATGATTGACTTTTAAGTAATTATTACATATTAAATTACCATTAGTTACGGTGTTTCCATTTAATGATACGTCTCCTACAACAAATAGACGTTGATTTATAGAGACATCTCCACCTACAAACAAACGGTTGTTCAATGAAACATCACCTTGCTGAATCGTTGATTTTACTATGAAAACGTTTCCATTCAATGATACGTCCCCTACAACAAATAACCGCTGATTAATAGATACATCGCCTGCAACAAATAACCGTCGATTAAAAGAAACATCACTGTAAACTACCAATCGGCTGTTGAAGGAAACATCCCCACCTACAAACAATCGCTGGTTCAATGAAACATCTCCTTGATTTACCGTAGATTTCACTATGAAAACGTTTCCGTTCAATGATACATCTCCAGATACGAATAAACGTTGGTTGATGGATACATCACCTGCAACAAATAACCGGCTGTTAAAAGATACATCACTGTAAACTACCAATCGGCTGTTGAAGGAAACATCACCACCTACAAACAATCGCTGGTTCAATGAAACATCACCTTGCTGAACCATTGATTTTACTATAAAAACGTTTCCGTTCATTGATACATCTCCTGATACGAATAAACGTTGATTAATAGATACATCACCTGCAACAAATAACCGGCTGTTAAAAGATACATCACTGTAAACTACCAATCGGCTGTTGAAGGAAACATCACCACCTACAAACAATCGCTGGTTCAATGAAACATCACCTTGCTGTACCGTAGTTTTTACTATGAAAACATTTCCATTCATTGATACATCTCCTGATACGAATAAACGTTGGTTGATGGAGACATCACCTGCAACGAATAACCGGCTGTTAAAAGAAACATCACTGTAAACTACCAAACGACTATTAAAAGAAACATCTCCACCTACAAACAATCGCTGGTTCAATGAAACATCTCCTTGATGTACCGTAGTTTTTACTATGAAAACGTTTCCATTCATTGATACATCTCCTGATACGAATAAACGTTGATTGATGGATACATCACCTGCAACAAATAATCGACTGTTAAAAGAAACATCACTGTAAACTACCAAACGACTATTAAAAGAAACATCTCCACCTACAAACAATCGCTGGTTCAATGAAACATCTCCCTGATGAACCGTTGTTTTTACTATAAAAACGTTTCCGTTCATTGATACATCTCCTGATACGAATAAACGTTGATTGATGGATACATCACCTGCAACAAATAATCGATTGTTAAAAGAAACATCACTTGATACGAATAATCTTGAATTAAATGATACATCACCACCTACAGATAATTTATTATTCAATGACATATCTTCACTAACAACCATTATGTAATTGTAATTAGTTGTAGTGGTATTAATAATATTTTGATTTTGGTACTGCTGAATAGCTAGCCTTCCTAAAATAGTTAAATCTTTACTTATAACAACATTTCCATTCATTGAAACGTCTCCTAACACTAACAATCTTTGATTAATAGAGACATCTCCACCAACGAATAATCTATTATTAAATGATACGTCTGTTGTTGAAATGATCCCACCAGAAACAGTTACCAAATCAGCAAAATAGAACCCTCCAGTAGTATCGGTGCTTTTAACAACTAATTCTGTGCAATAAATAATATTTGCAACATATAAATTACCATTCAAAGATACATCTCCACCCACAAATAAACGTTGATTCAAGGAAACATCGCTGTAAACTGTCAAACGACTATTGAGTGAAACATCCCCGCCGACAAACAACCGTGTATTAAAAGAAACATCGCTGTAAACCGTGAGACGACTGTTGAGAGAAACATCCCCTCCCACAAATAAACGCGTATTAAAAGAAACATCGATTATTACTGTCAAACGACTATTGAGTGAAACATCCCCTCCCACAAATAAACGCGTATTAAAAGAAACATCGTTTATTACTGTCAAACGACTATTGAGTGAAACATCCCCACCAACAAATAGACGTTGATTGAAGGAAACATCGCTGTAAACTGTAAGACGGCTGTTGAGGGAAACATCATTTCCAACAAATAGACGTTGATTGAATGAAACATCGCTATAAACTGTAAGACGGCTGTTGAGGGAAACATCATTTCCAACAAATAGACGTTGATTGAAGGAAACATCGCTATAAACCGTAAGACGGCTATTCAGCGAAACATCGCCACCGACAAATAGACGTTGATTGAAGGAAACATCGCTATAAACCGTAAGACGACTATTCAGCGAAACATCGCCACCGACAAATAGACGTTGATTGAAGGAAACATCGCTGTAAACTGTAAGACGGCTGTTGAGGGAAACATCATTTCCAACAAATAGACGTTGATTCAAAGAAACATCACTGTAAACCGTCAATCTGCTATTGAGTGAAACATCATTACCGACAAACAAACGCGTATTGAAGGAAACATCGTTGATTACTGTGAGACGGCTGTTCAATGAAACATCCCCGCCGACAAACAAGCGTGTATTGAAAGAAACATCGTTGATTACTGTGAGACGACTGTTCAGTGAAACATCCCCACCGACAAACAAGCGCGTATTAAAGGAAACATCATTGATTACTGTGAGACGACTGTTCAGTGAAACATCCCCACCGACAAACAAGCGCATATTAAAGGAAACATCATTGATTACTGTGAGACGACTGTTGAGTGAAACATCACCACCGACAAACAAACGTGTATTAAAAGAAACATCATTGATTACTGTGAGACGACTGTTCAATGAAACATCACCACCGACAAACAAACGTGTATTAAAAGAAACATCATTGATTACTGTGAGACGACTGTTCAATGAAACATCACCACCGACAAACAACCGCGTATTCAAAGAAACATCGCTATAAACCGTCAGACGACTGTTGAGTGAAACATCACCACCGACAAACAACCGCGTATTAAAAGAAACATCGTTGATTACTGTGAGACGGCTATTGAGGGAAACATCCCCACCTACAAATAAACGCGTATTGAAAGAAACATCACTGTAAACTGTGAGACGGCTATTGAGGGAAACATCCCCACCGACAAACAAACGTGTATTAAAAGAAACATCGCTATAAACCGTCAGACGACTGTTCAATGAAACATCATTACCCACAAATAAACGTTGATTAAAGGAAACATCGCTGTAAACCGTCAATCTGCTGTTAAGTGAAACATCATTACCCACAAATAAACGCTGATTGAAGGAAACATCGCTGTAAACCGTAAGGCGACTGTTGAGTGAAACATCCCCACCGACAAACAAGCGTGTATTAAAAGAAACATCGCTGTAAACCGTCAATCTGCTGTTCAATGAAACATCCCCACCGACAAACAAGCGTGTATTGAAAGAAACATCATTTATTACTGTGAGACGGCTGTTCAATGAAACATCCCCACCGACAAACAAGCGTGTATTGAAAGAAACATCGCTATAAACCGTCAGACGACTGTTCAATGAAACATCCCCACCGACAAACAAGCGTGTATTGAAAGAAACATCATTTATTACTGTGAGACGGCTGTTCAATGAAACATCCCCACCGACAAACAAGCGCGTATTGAAAGAAACATCGCTATAAACCGTAAGGCGACTGTTAAGTGAAACATCATTACCCACAAATAAACGTTGGTTAAAGGAAACATCGCTATAAACCGTAAGGCGACTG